>BNJU01002022.1_pt1:255000-527500 | contig 738426 bp, 961 predicted proteins | sample 8539281 | NCBI WGS metagenome assembly BNJU01 (sample SAMD00202456, study PRJDB9452) | human saliva metagenome | isolation source: human saliva | place: Japan
CCCTTCTATTATCTTTTCTTATTTCATCCGGTACAATCTTGCCTTCTAAATAATCATCTATATTATCATATGTAACACCTAAAGCTACTTCGTCCTCTAACGCTGGTCTATCTTCTTCTAAATCAGCTGTTGGTTTTTTCATATATAAATGTTCAGGACATCCTAATTTTTTTAATCAAAGCTTTTCCTTGTCTTTTATTTAATCGATATAGCGGCATAATATCTGCACCACCATCACCATGTTTTGTAAAAAATCCTGTTATCGCCTCTGCAGCATGATCTGTACCTACAACTAGTCCTTTATTCATTGTAGCAATTGAGTATTGAGCCTTCATTCTTTCTCTTGCTTTTTCATTTCCTTTAGCAAAATCCGTAATTTTCTACTCCTGCTATTTTTAATGAATTAACACTAGCATCCACAGCGTCTTTAATATTAACAGTATAAACTTTATCTGGCTTAATAAATTCTAAGGCATCATTACAATCTGCTTCATCAAATTGTTCACCATAAGGCAATCTTACTGCTATAAAAGAATACTCTTTTCCTGTTTCATCTTTTAATTCATCTACAGCCATTTGACATAACTTACCGCATAAAGTTGAATCTTGACCACCAGAAATACCTAATACTAAACTTCTTACAAAACTATTTTTTTCTTAACATAGTCTTTTTAAAAAGTTTATAGTTAATCTAATTTCTTCATCAACATTGATTTCAGCCTTACATCTTAATTTTGCTATTACTTCTTGTTGTAATGTCATAATATCACCTATTAATTAGATTTTTTTGTTACTTTTTCAATATTGTATTTCTATTTTTCCCAACATTCTGTACTTAAATCCACTGGATAAAATTCAGGATTTAATAAACGTAAGTACTCATTCCATAGTAGCTTTTTTTATTTTCTTTTAAAATACTCGCACTTTCTTGAACAGTCGGAACATCATACACTTGTTTACCATCTATGAAAATATCAACTTGCAAATCACGTGCCTCAAAGTTTTTTAACTTCTTTTTCTAAATACGTATGCGTTGGGTGGAATAATTTTATACTTGTCTCTGCACTTTACATCTTCTTTTTCTAATGCAATATAGTCACCTGCCGCCATTCCTGTATCTTTGTTTATTATTCTATAAACTTTCTTAATACCTGGAATCGTTAATTTACCTGGATTTTCAGAAACTTTTAGTCTATCAATCATCTCACCGTTAGCATTTTCTAAACATGCAAGTTTATATACTGCACCTAATGCTGGATTATCATAAGCAGTTATAAGTTTAGTCCCTACACCCCATGCATCTATTCTAGCACCTTGTTGTTTTAAGTGTGTTATTGTATCTTCATCTAAGTCATTAGAAGCTACTATTTTTAGCATTCGGATATCCCTGCTTCATCTAACATTTTTCTAGCTGCTTTTGAAAGATAAGCGATGTCTCCTGAATCTAATCTAACACCTAAGAAGTTAATTTCATCTTTTAGTTCATCTGCTACTTTAATAGCTGTAGGAATTCCTGAACGTAATGTATCATATGTATCAACTAAGAAGTAACAATCTTTATGAGCAGCCGCATATTTCTTGAATGCAATTTCTTCATCCTCATATGCTTGAACGAATGAATGAGCATGCGTTCCACTACATGGAATATTAAATAGTTTTGCTGCTTTTACATTACTTGTCGCTTCAAATCCACCAATTACAGAAGCTCGAGTCCCCCATATGGCTGCATCAAATTCATGAGCACGACGCGTTCCGAATTCCATGCAAACTTCATCTGGACATAAAGTGCTTAATTCTTGCAGCTTTTGTCGCTATTAAGATTTGATAGTTGACTATATTTAATATAGCAGTTTCCATAATTTGAGCTTGAATTAGAGGTGCCTCGATTCTTAGAAGAGGTTCATTCCCGAAAAACAATCTCTCCTTCTTTTCACACAACGTATATTTCCAGTGAATTTCATCTTACTTAAGTAATCTAAATAGTCCTCTGCATAACCTAGTTCACGTAAAAAAATCTATATCTGATTCAGAGAATTCAAACGAGTTCACATAATCGATAATTTTGGCAAGTCCAGCGAATACTGCATAACCTCCACCAAATGGTATTTTTCTAAAATACACATCAAAATACGACTTTCTTTCGTGTATTCCATCTTTGAAATACGCATAGCCCATGTTAATTTGATAAAGATCGGTATGCAATGCATCCCCTTGATATTTATTCATAATTTCCTCCGATTTATGTATCATTAAATTTGTTATCTATATATTAACATTTTTAGTAACTTTTTTTAACAAATATTTATACTTAAATATATTGAATTAAATACTACAAAAAAATAATCTTCAGATATCTATACGTTATATATATCAATTATTCATTCTATTAACTATAGAAAGTATTTTTTTATAATATATTTTTTACATTATCACCATAGTATATAAAAATAAAAAAAGTAACAAGGTCTTAACCCCTGTTACTTCTTTTGATTATTAGTGTTTGAATTTTCTATTAGTTGCTCTTTGAGTCTGAGTTTTTCATCTTTCTCACTGTTTTCATCTTTCATCAGAAGAGTTATCATCAGTTTTTGTATCGCTAGTTTTTGTTATCACCAGCTTTTTTTATCCGTTGACGTTTTCATCATTCTTTTTTAGTTGATTTTTTTATCATCTTTCTTAGATAACTCTGGGATTTTACTATCATCGATTCGACCATTATTATCTTCAGATTTTTCCAAAGTTACCATCCATAATAGACTTTTATTGCTGCCTGTAAAAAGTTTTTCCTGCAATGGAATATTAAAAGATCAGTTCTCCTTGATAACTTAGACCATATTCTTGTCTTACTAAGTCAGTAATAAAATAAGGATCTTTTAATTTATCTATCACAAGTTCATTAACCTTGTTTTCTTTATCTAGATTTTTCAATCGTTTTATTCTGCTCCGCTAATTGTGAATTAATTTGTTTCTTATCACGCATATATAAAAAGTTTGCAACAACGTTACAGATAATGCTAAAGTCATAATTACTAAAATAATAAATTTACGACGTTTTCTATATTTAGCTTTAGCCTTTAATACATCTTTTTTTAAACTGGTTATTCTGTTCTCTCATTTTCTACTTCTCTTGATTTTTTTCTGAAAGAATTTTGAACATTTTTGTTGCATCTTCTTTTTTAGTACTGTCTTTAAGTTCTAACACTTCATACACAACCTCTTTTTTTGCAAAAATAAATAGTAATTTTCATCCCCTATTTTTAAAGTGCTAGATGGTTTTGCCTTCTTACCGTTAATAGCTATATGTCCCTCTGACGATATTTCATTAGCAACTGTTCTTCTCTTAATAATTCTTGATACTTTTTAAAAATTTATCCAAACGCATTTAATCACCCCTAAATATTAGTACTAATCTATTATCACATATTTATTTACTTTTTCGCAAATAAAATCTACAATAATATTTTTAAATTCATTTTTAGATTTTCATAAGATAAACCTTATAAAAATCTTGGGGACTACCTTTAAATCATGATTTCTATAAGAAATCACTCCTAATTAAGTAGTCCCCAGCCCAGTTTCTTTTCAATATCATAAGTATAGTATTTATTTTATTAAATCTATACTTTTTATATTAATCTTAGAAATTAGATACTTCTATGCCCAGTTTCCATCTTTGAAAATAGCTATTTCCTTACCATCTTCTGTGTAACCAGTAATATTCGTTGTTGCTTCACCTATCATAAAAGTCAACATGAATTAAACTATCGTTGGCCCCCGCTTCTGCTAATTGTTCATCAGTCATTTCAGGACCACCTTTAACACATGTTGGATATGCTTTTCCTAATGCAATATGACAAGCTGCATTTTCATCAAATAATGTTTCTAGGAATAGTATTTTCGTATTAGATATAGGAGAATCAAATGGAACTAATGCCATTTCCCCAATTTTTCTTGCTCCTTCATCAGTATCTAATAAATTCTTAAGAACGTCATAACCACGCTCTGCACCGAAATCTACTACTTTACCATTTTCAAATTTCAACCAGAAATTGTCAATTAGTACTCCACCATAATTTAAAGGTTTTGCGTTATATACAATACCACTTGTTTCATCTTTGTGTGGCATTGTAAATACTTCTTCAGTAGGAATGTTTGCTACAAAACGATCAGCTTTTTTAGCATAACTTCCGGCACTTTGCCAAATATGATTTTTCGGAAGCCCTACATATAAGTCTGTTCCTAAATCATTTGTAATATGTAATTTTACTAACTCATTTTCATGTAAAAACTTTAGCTTTTTCATCTAGAACTGTTAATATGTTCTTCCCAATCAGCAACTGGATCATCTCCAGTTGAACGACAAGCACTCAATATTTGATCCCAAAGTTTTAAATACGCTTCTTCATCACCTAGTTCAGGATATAGTCTTTTCGCCCATCCAACTGTTGAAGCAGAAACTACACACCAAGGACACTCGTCACTCATGATAGACTTTCATGTAATTACGCATAGCTTTAGAACGACCTACCATAGAAGCTTTTTAATTTTAGCACTATCTACTCCTGCTAATCCATCTGGATCATCTCCGATAATAGATAAGAACGCTGCTCCCTTCATCTAACTCATCTTGATATTTGTCAATGTACCATTGTCCAACAGTACTTAGAGTTTCTTCCGTTTGATAATTCAAATGTAATTTTGTTAATTCTTGATCACGCCATTCTACCGCAACTCTTTTTAGCACCTAATTCATAACAAGCTTCTACTACTTTTAGCTACGAAAATCACGTGTTTCAGTACTTGCTCGTATTAATACTGGTTGGTCTTTCTGAATATTTAATCCAACTTTCGCTATAAGTTGTGCATATTTTTAATTGTGTATCTAAATCCATATGTTCTACCTCGATTTTCATTCAAAAATTTTAAAAATAAACATTTCATATTTATTTCAATTGTATATATTATATCACTTTTTATAAAATATTAGTAGAAGGTTCCAAGAAAACTTGAAACCTTCAGTTAAAATTATACTTCTCTAGTAGCCTGTTTTAGCCATTCTAATTCTTCACCTTCAAAGTGTGGAGCTAAAACTTCAAATACTTTTTTTATGATAATTATTTAATTCATACTTTATCTTCACTTGTAAGAATAGATACATCAATAGCCTCTAAATCCCAAGGTACGAAAAGTCATTACTTCAAATTCCATAAATTGACCATATTCATTTTTACAGTATTTCTAATGATTAAGTTCATTTTCTAAACGAATACCATGAGAACCTGAAATATATAATCCTGGTTCATTAGTCATAGTCATACCATGTTTAAATGGTTCTGATGCACGATAAATTCCCCAGTGAATACCTTGAGGTCCTTCGTGAATATTTCCTAAATAACCAACACCGTGTCCTGTACCGTGGTTAAAGTTTTCATAATCATACCATAATGGTGCACGAGCGAATAAGTCTACGTTTGCTCCAGAAATACCTTCCATAAATTTAAGTCTTGATAAACGTAAGTGACATTGAAGAACTCTTGTGTAATCGCGTTTTAATCTATCGCTAACTTCACCCATTGCAGTTGTACGAGTAATGTCAGTTGATCCTTCTTCGTAATGAGCACCTGTATCTGTTAAGAAGAAAGTACCTGTGCGTAATGGAATAGATGTTTCTTTAGAAGAAGAATAGTGAACGATTGCTCCATTTTCCGCATGCCCACATATTGGAGCAAAGCTTGGGCAGATAAATCCACCTTGTTCTCGTCTGAATTCTACAAGTTTATCAGATGCAGAAAGTTCATCTTCTTGCTCACTAAACCCTTGTTTTACTAATTGTTTTAACCAATAGATAAATTTAGTATGAGCAATACCATCTTTTACATGAGCTTTAATTGTATGTTGTAATTCAACTTCATTTTTTATAGCTTTCATTAAAATTGTAGGATTTCTACGCTCTACTAGTGTTATTTCTTTTTGGAATATTGTTGAAACACAGCATAGTTTTAAGCATCCTGGGTCAACTAAAAACTACATCGTTTCCTGAGAATTTTTTTCACATCTCTCATATACATCGTTATATGGTTTTAATGTGGACATTATTTTTCAGCTAAATGTTTTTTTAATTTCATCAGATAATTTTCTTTCATCAACATATAAATCTACTTTTATCTTCATAAACAACAGCATAACTTAATAGTAATGGGAAGAAATCTACATCCATACCACGGATATTTAATAACCAACCAATATCGTCAAGAGTAGTAATAACGTGGATATTTGCTCCAACTTCACTCATTTCTTTACGTACTCTTTCAAGTTTACTAGCAACAGATTCCCCTGCGCGTTCTAAATTTAAATAGAAAGCAGGTGCTTCTGATAACGGCGGACGATCAGTCCAAATTTCATCTACTAAATCTACTTCATATTTGTACAGTAGCATTTTTGCGTTTTAATTTAGTTGCTAGGTCTTTACCTTCACCAAAAGTTACAACACGACCATCAAATCCTAGTACTCCATTCTCCGGTGTGTTTTCAGTGATAAATTCTGCAATAGTAGGAACTCCTGGTTCGCGCATTTTTTGCAACTCAATTCCAGTTCCTTCTAATTGTTTAGCACCTTGTAAGAAATATCGACCATCTGTCCATAATCCTGCAAAATCTTTTGTAACTACTAAAGTTCCAGCAGAACCTGTAAATCCACTCATGAACGCACGAGCTTTGAAATGTTCCCCTACATATTCACTATTATGAAAATCAGCTGTTGGAACCATATAAACATCTATTCCATTTTTTTCCATTAATACTCTTAATTGAGCTATTCTGTCTTTTTACTGCCATTTTCCTTACTCCTTTGTTATTTATTTTTTATATTTCTGTAACTTTTTTTAATTAAAATGTAGCACTTAATATTTTTACTACATTTATTTAATCTATCACACTTATTATTTTATCATATAATCAAAATTGTTTTTCATTATTAATACAAAGTCACACTATAATTCCCTTAAATCAATACCTTAAATATATTTAATTTGTATAAGAATAGGCTATAACTCTACATCGCTATAGCCTAAATACTATTCATAAATAATTATTTTTAATAATTCTTTAAAGTAATCAGTTGATCTAACTAAAGAATCTACAATTGCAGGTTCTCCTGATGAGTGACCTGATACAACGATATCTAATTTACAATTATTTAATTTTTTTACTTAATTCATATGCTCCTATAGCACGACAGTCAACATCATAACGACCGTGAGCTATTGTAGTAGGAATATCTTTAATAACATCGATATTATTCAAAATCCAATCATCATCATCCCAGAACATATTATTCATCCAGAAATGACATTCAATAGTTGCCATCGAAATTGCATAATTAATTTCACCAAAACTTTGTTCTAGATTTGGGTCGGGATATAGCGTTACTAAGCTTCCTTCCCACATACTCCATTCTTTTGCCGCTACTTCTCTCGTTTCTCTATCTTCACTTGTAAGTCGTTTATAATATGCACGAATCATATCGTGACGTTCTTCTTTAGGAATAATACTTTCGTATCTCTCAAATGATTCAGGATGAATATTACTTGCTCCACCTTTTTCATAAATCCAAAGTATATCTTCCCTACGACCTAAGAATATTCCACGCAACACCAATCCTAAAACACGTTCAGGATGTTTAATCGCATAACAAAGTGATAAAGTAGAGCCCCAACTACCACCGAATACTAGCCATTTATCAATATTTAAATCTTCTCTAATTTTTTTCAATATCTTCAATAATGTGCCAAGTATCATTATTTTCTAAACATGCGTGAGGTGTAGATTTTCCACTTCCACGTTGGTCAAATAATATTATACGATAAAAACTCGGGATCGAAGTATTGTCTGCAACTCGGTGCAGTTCCACAACCAGGACCCTCCATGTAAAAATACTACAGGTACTCCATTAGGATTACCACTTTCTTCATAATAAATTGTATGTGTATCATCTACTTTTCAACATTTTTAGAGAAATTCTCTTTAATAGCAGGATATAATGTTCTTAATTCTGCCATAATGACACCTCCTTTTTGCATTTTTCTTACAATTTAATTTTTAACATATAATTTATATTTTTTCATTATTAATAAAAATAAAATTTTTATATTTTACTATTTTATAAATAAAATATTTTTAGTACATTTTTAGTTATAATACAATAAATAAAAAAATATTTCATAATTTTACAATACTACTACTACAAAAACTTATTTATACCGTTATATAAATGATGTGTGTTTTATAAAATTATTTATCAGACAATAAAAAAATAAGTAGAAATAAAATTCCTACTTATTTTTTATTTGTTTTATTCTTCTACTAGTGTTTCACCTTCGCGTAATTCTACAAGAGATAGCTAATTTTTTTCTCGAACATCGAATACTAAATAGAGCTACAACTACACAGACAATACCAATTCCTAGTGAAAGTTTGATAATTGGTACATCTGCACATTGCTGCATATAAGAAATCCATATCCTTTTGCAGCACCGAAATGTTGCAACAATCCAAACAGCCATCATGATTGATAAGATGTGTTTTTGGTGCATATTTAGATACGAATGATGCTCCAAGTGGAGAGAAGAACATCTCAGCCAAACTTAATACAACAAAGAATAATATAACCCAAAGAATACTAGCTTTTTGAGTTTCTGGAGCTCCCTACTCCACGACTAAATTCAGTTAATGCTAGAACACCAAATGTTGCTCCAAGAAGGAATAACGCGATTGATGCTTTTTTGTATAAAGCTCCAGTCACCTTGTGGACGATTAGCAAGTTTATACCATAAAAGCTCCTAAAATTGGACCCTAAAAGCAATACAAGCAAAAAGCATTAAGAGAATCTAACCAAGATGTCGGAACTGTAAATGTACCTAATTTATCATCTACAAATTTTGGCATGTAATCATATAAAATTACGTAAGTTAGATACCAGAAATGTCCAGAAGATTACTGATAGTAATGAAATGATTACGATAGAGTATACACGACGAACTTCGTATTTTTCTAATGAACGATTTACTTTAACTTTAGTATCGTGTTTTTCTTCACCTTCAGCAAAAGGACGCTTACCAACTTCTCCTAAAGATTTATAACCTAAAACAAACCAAATAGCTCCAATGATACAAAGTAATCCAGCTATTTTGAAGCATTGTAAGTATCCGTTTGAACTTGCTGTAGCAAGTTTAACATATAAAACCCCTACTGCTGTAGTACCAACGAAAGACCCTATATTAATGAATGAATACATTGTTGAGAAAGCATCATCTTTACGTTTTTGATTACCCTCAAAAATTCGTCCTACTACCGCTTGCAGATTACCTTTGAAAAATCCAGTTCCGATAGAAACTAAAATAATCATTATCCACAGTGAAGAGTATGAACCTACAAATCCTGCATAACCATATCCTAATCCCATCAATACAAGACCAACCGGAATTAGATATCTGGCCCCTATCAACTTATCAGCTATAAAACCTAATAATACTGGCGCAAGATAAGTAAATGCTACTAAGTTCGACTGCATTGCTGCACCTTCAACTTTACCAAGCCCAAGACCACTTTTGCCCATTCCTCCAGAAATCACAGCTGCTGTAACATAAATAATAATCAGCCATTTAGAAGAATAATAAGCACATCGTTCGAAAGCGAACGTAATTGAACTCATATAGAAACTCCACGGTTTACCTTTTTTAACCGCTACTTCTGACATAAAAACCCCTTCTTTCTTTAGTGGTTAACCACCATTTTTCTTTCTATTATATCACAACATATTTTTATCATTCAACTACTTTCTCGAAAAATCGTTACAGATATTCTCATAATCACTATTGTATTTAGTTATTGTAAATGATATAATTATATTAAAGTTCATAATATTTTTTTAAAGGAGTTGTATAATATGAAACTTTCAAGAACTAATAAAATTTTTATCTAAAATGAAAGAACAAAGGGATTAATCAAGCTCTTATTAGCGATCCTTATTCAATCTTCTATTTAACAGGCCATCTAGAACATCCAGGTGAAAGATTTTATGCAGTACTTCTTGATGAAAATGGTAATCACAAACTATTCATCAACGCTTTATTCCCATTAGAAAAAGATCTTGGATTAGAAAAAGTTGTGTACTCTGATACTGATAAACCATTAGAAACTCTAGCTAAATCTATTCCAAATGGTGCAGTAGTAGGTATTGACAAAGTTCTTCCTGCAAGATTCTTGTTACCTCTTATGGAATATCTACCAGAAAGCAAATTCGTTGATGTATCTCAAATCGTTGACCGTGTTCGTATGATTAAAGATGAAGAAGAAAAAGAACTTATGCGTCGTGCTTCTCTTCTAAACGATGAAGCTTGTCAACGTGTTATCAATAGTATTTCTGCTGAAAAATCTGAAAAAGATATTGTAAAAGATCTACTTGCTATCCACGAAGATCTAGGAGTTGAAGGTTTATCATTTGATCCAATTATCGGATATGGTGCTAACGGAGCTAATCCTCACGGAACAGTGGGAGATAGATATCTAAAACCAGGTGATTCAATCATCATCGACATGGGAGGAATTAAAGATAACTACTGCTCTGATATGACACGTACTGTATTTTGGAAACAACCAAGTGAAAAAGCTCGCGAGGTATTCGAAACTGTATTAGAAGCACAAAAACGTGGTGTTGCTCTAGTTAAACCAGGAGTTAGATTCTGTGATATCGATGCCGCTTGTCGCGACTACATTACAGAAAAAGGATATGGTGAGTTCTTCACGCACCGTACAGGTCACCACATCGGCCTTGAATGTCATGAATATGGAGACATTTCTAGTGTTAATGAAACTAAATGTGAACCTGGAATGATTTTCTCTATTGAGCCAGGTATTTATCTTCCAGGAGAATTCGGTGTTCGTATTGAAGACTTAGTTCTTGTTACAGAAGATGGTTGTGAAGTTTTAAATAAACTTAACAAAAGAATTAGTTGTTGTAGGGGAATAACTATATATAGTCTAATAACAGAAAATCTCAAATTCTAAATTTTTTTCATAATAAAAGGCGATTGATAAATTTATCAGTCGCCTCTCTCTATTACTCAAAATGTTTCTTTAAAAATTCTCCTACAATTTTCCAGTATTGTTCTCGATATTTTTCTTTTCTGCTTGAACGTGTTTCATACCAGGAAAACTATGGAATTCTTTTTTTCTGAAGTTATTAAATCATAAGCTTGTTTACCGTGTTCTAAAGGAACAAAACCATCTTCTTCACCATGCAATACTAAGGCAGGTAATTTCGTTTCTTTTAGTGCTTTTGTAGCATCTACATCACCAAAAGAAAGTATCCTGCTCGTATTTTTGTTACTGTATTCGCCGCTGGAATAACTGGGAAACTTGGTAAATTAAATAATTTTTCAATTGATAAGTAAACTCTACTTTCAAATTTACATATCCACTATCTTCTATAAAAGTTTTTACATTTGATGGTAAGTTTTTACCTACTGCATTCATTACGGTAGCAGCTCCCATACTAATTCCAAATAACGCTGTATCAGCATTATTATTTTCAGCTGATATTTTCTTCACCCAATTAACTAAATCATCAGAATCATAGCCAGCCATTGAGATAAAGTCACCTTCACTATTTCCATGGGCAATTAAGTCTGGGGCAAAAACACTATATCCCATATCGTAGAATTTTTTAATATAGTTAGCCATTTTCTTAGCATCACTAGTATATCCGTGAACTACAAAAATCCATTTTTAGCATTAGGGATTAACAAACTTTATAACCCACAAGCTTTATTCTTTAGTAACAGACTCCATTTCTGTAACTTGCTTCGTCTCATCAAACCACTTGTTTATCGCTGTTTTATCTTCTTTACTACCATCACTATCTTGATTTACTATACCACTTTTATCAACTTTCGGATTCAACCCAAAGTTATAGAAATAATTTCCAACAAAACCAAATGCAACAATTAGGACAATAAGTAATGTTGCCAATATTTTTTTAAAATGTTTTTTCACTTTTGTCTACCTTTCATCTTTCAATTTCAATAAAACTATTATACTATTGCTTCTAATAAAAGTAAACAAAAAAATAACACTAATAGAGACGTAGAAAGTCTCTATTAGTCTCTATTAGTGTTATTTTTTATTATTCTATCCCATACTTTTCTTTAATAGCATCTGCTACAACCATGCCGGTAAACCATGCTACCATTAAATTATATCCACCAATTTCTCCATGTAAATCTAGGATCTCTCCAGCGAAATATAAATTCTCTATTTTTTGTGACTACAAGTTTTCGGACTTACCACTTTTAGGTCTACTCCACCAGCAGTTGTAAATGCGTATTCTAGCGGCATAGTTTTTCACATCAACCAATTCATAGCGCTTGATTTTTCGTTACAAACTTTTCTTAACTCTTTTTTACTAACATTTTTCTGGGAAATATTTTTTTCTATCATAAAATTGTAAAAAGCTCTTAGGTAATTTTTCCTTGTAGGAATTTATTATCTTCCCACAATTTAGCAAATAGTTCTTCTTCATTTAATTCAGGATAAAAATCTAAATAAAACTTATCTTCCGGGTATCTCGCTACAAACTCACCCATAGATATTGATAACGGACCACTTAATCCTTTATGAGTAAATAATAAATCTCCGCTTCTTTCATTTTTCTTATGGAACATCCTCACATTTTGCAGTGCAACTCCTGATAGCTCTGTAAAATCTTCAAAAATACTAAAAGCTACCTCACTAGGATATATTTTAGTAATCTTCACCCCGTGTTTTTCAGAATTCTATGCAGTGAACCATCGCTTCCCACTCTGAGGATATGTTTTTCCCACCTGCACAAACTACGATATTCTTTCCGTAATAAGTATCTACATTTGTTTTTACACCAACTAATTTATCATCTTCAAATACTAAAGTCTTCTACTTTTTCCTTATAGTTAATCTTCGCATGATCTATTTTAAAAGCATTAACTACATCTCTAGCCTTCTCACTAGCTGGGATATAATCTTCTATTTTTCCTGTTTTAATTTCAAATTATGTTTATCAAAAAAACTTCTTAACATTATATTTATGATAAGCACTTCTTAAAAATCTACCGTTATGAACTGCAGCTACAAAATCTTCAGCATTATCACTACTCATAACATTACAACGACCATTCCCTGTTAAAAGTAATTTTATCCCTGCTCTTCTATTTTGTTCGAGCACCAAAACTTTTTAAACCACTATCATTCAGCCTATCCGCTATCATAAGCCCTGCACTACCAAGACCTATTACAATTACGTCATATTTCATCTTAAATCTCAACTTTCTCTTATAAAATCAAACATCATCTAATTATAACACGTAATGATTTAGTTTCAAATTTTTTTCCTTATGAAAAATTATAATAAGATTATTTACTATAGTTAAAATTTCTTAAATCTCCTCCTTCTTATTGGAATTTTTTTCCTTATTTTTGTAATATACTAGAATGTATGTGTTTAGAATTACTTTCTTCCTCGTTATTACTAAAAAAATAAACAAAAAGGAAAAAAACTATTCTAAACAAGTTTGAAATAAAGGATTGAAATAATGAAACTATTAGTATTTTGATTTTACTTCTTGTTTTTAATTCCAAACTTCACAAAAGCTGAAGATAACTTCCTAGATAATAATGCGGTAATTGATTTTTAGCGACGTTAATTCTCATCTAGTTGTTTCGGAACTTAATACAGGAAAAATCATTTCTAAACGTGGAGAAAATGAAAAACTGCTGTAGGTAAGCTACCTAACTACGTTGCACTTTACCTACTTGCTGACAATTTAAAAAAATAATAAAAATAACATTAGATTCAAAAATTGATATTAAAAACTAGTGATGATATATTAACTAAATATAAATTTGAATCAGCTATTACCGTTAAGGATGCTATCTTCTTATTAGAAAATGAAGCGTCAAATGGCCTTAACCAAGCAATCTTTAATCATTTTCAATATTGATATTATGAAAAGCTAAAGATATCCTTGCTACAATGTCCCTTAATGATACAAAACTAGAGACTTTTGATAACAACAACTCTAATAACATTAGTACTGCGAAAAAAATATTTCGTATCTAACTAGTTTAATATTAAAAACATATCCCAGAAATAACAGAAATCACAAAAATCCAGAACATACACTTGCTACTGGAGAAAAAAATTAAAAAAATAGTGTTGAATTTAAAGAATCTGATAAATTTAGAGTTTTAGGATTAGATTATTCTGAAAAAATAGTGTTACATACGCATATAGCGGTAATACTAAACTTATCATTACTGTTCTAAACCAAAGCGATGATAAAGCTGCTTATTTCGAAAAAAACTTCAAAAATCTTATGACTACTTATTTACAAACTATCAGTATAAACTAGCACTTAAAAGCTGGTACTTATACAATTAATAACGAAAAAAATTACCTTCAATGAAGATATCTATGATTTATTCTATGATAAACACTCTATTAAAAGATGTAACATATTTACTTATGAATAAGAAAATTCTTCTTTTTCCAAAAATATGGAAACTACATCCGCTAATGAAGGAACAGTTTTCTCTGAATTTGATTCTAACGATAACACTAATACTTTTTGCAAAAGTTAAATCAAACTTTCATTAATGATGAAAACTTTGACAAAAAGATAACTACGAAAAAAACTACTATTGTTATAGATCGTACGAAGTACTTCGCTACTGGTATACTTGCAATATATACACTTGTTTTTGCAGCACTATATGTTATGAGACAAGTGGTTAGAAAGGATTAGATATGGAGCAAAAATAATTTAGTTTTTCGAAGTTGATGGTGCTATATACGAACTTGTCTATAATTTCAAAGATGCCTTTCCAAAAAGAAACGTTTGAAGAGAAATTAGTAGACGTCTTAAAAAAATAAACCCTATATTGTCGGAGATATTTCTCATGAAAAACTACGACTTACTGGATTTATTTTTAACAAAGGATAACAATAATCCTAAAAACATAAACAACCTTGAAGATTACATTCTAGAATACTGTAATTTTGGAGCACCGTTCTTTCGTAGTAAAAACGAAACTCATAAAAGAAATACCTAAGATGAGATTATCCTCATCCTAGGTATTTTTCTATATAAACTTGACACATACAGCTTCTGGGAACAGTAATCTCTGAATCAACAACTGTTTAACTGTCCTGTTGTTTTCATCTACTCGATATACAGTAATCGTTCCACTATTTTTCATTCGTTGCTAACGCAAATTTATTATCTTTTGATAAATCAAAATCTCTAGGCCCTTTACCAAAAGTACTAATAGTTTGAACTTTGTTTTAATCCATCTATAGTATTTTTCGAAAAGACAACTATAGCATCTTGTCCTCTATTAGAAACATAGATAAACTTATTATCATTTGAAATTTTTATCGCTCTACCTTTGTTTTCTAACGTAAAGTCTTCTGGTAATGTAGGGATAATATGTTTGGATTAGTTAGATTCCCTTTCTCCATCATAATCAAAGGTAATTATTTCACTAGTAAGCTCCGTCATAACAAAAGCTTGTTTTTCATCACTACTAAATACTATATGACGAACTCCACTTCCATCTTTGGCCTTAGTAACAGCAACTTTCTCTAGAATACCTTCATTAAGTTTGTACGATGTAATTTCGTCAGTTCCTAAATCACATGAGAAGACATATTTTTCACTTGGAGTAAAGCCAGAGAAATGAACATGAGGTTTTTCTTGTCTTTCATGTACCCCACTTCCTTCATGGTGATCAGTCGATAGAAGTTTTCACAAGTCTTTACCATTTTCAACAGAGTAACTATCAATTGTACCTAAATGATAGTTAGCTGATAATAAAGTATTTTTTTCTGAGTTCAATTCTACATAACAAGGAGGGTTCCCTTCTTGAGCTACTGATGTTAATTCTTTCAAGTTACCATCCTCTTCAACTTCAAAGCTCGTAACAGCTCCTTTTCCATCTACTCTCGATACACTATATAAATACTTGTTGTCATTAGACAATGCTAAATACGTTGGATTATCAACCTTCGCTATTTCTAACTTCTAGTACTTTCCCTTCTTCTGATAAGTCTACTAAGTATATCCCTTCACTATCTTCTTTTTGTATATGTTCCAATATATGCTCTTACCATTTTTTTCCTCCTACTTTCTATATATTAATTATAACATTTTTCCAAAAATTTTTTTATAAAACTTTTCTCTCACCTATTATTCGTATAAACCAAAATTATCATTTTTTGAAAACTAAAAATCACGTTTTACGGATTTTTCATCATTTTCATAAAGTTAAAATTCGTTTTTTATTGTTTTTTGTCGAAAAATCAATTTTTCAAAGAAAAACTCCAAAAATTCTAACATTTAAGATTTTACATATCTCAAACTTCTTGTTATAATAGACTATATTAATAAAAAGTATATTTTTAGGAGGAAAACCGTGAAACACGAATTTATATTAGTTCTTGACTTTGGTAGTCAATATAACCAACTTATCACTCGCCGTGTACGTGAACTTGGTGTTTATTCTGAACTACATGACAATGAAATTTCTATTGAAGAAATCAAAAAAATGAACCCTAAAGGAATCATCCTTTCAGGTGGACCAAACTCAGTTTATGAAGAAAACTCTCTTACTATTGATGATGAAATCTTCAACCTAGGTATTCCAGTACTTGGAATTTGTTATGGAATGCAACTTATGCAACACAAACTAGGAGGAAAAGTAGAATCTGCAACAAGTAGAGAATACGGAGCTCACAATGTTGATGTAACTCCAGGAGCTAAACTATTCGAAGGCACTCCTGCTTCTCAACAAGTATTAATGAGTCACTCTGATAAAGTAGTTGAACTTGCTGAAGGATTCAAAGTTGTCGCAACAAGTGATAACTGCCCAATCGCAGCAGCTGAAAATGTAGAGAAAAACTTCTACTGCTTCCAATTCCACCCAGAAGTTCGTCACTCTGAATACGGTTATGACTTAATTAGAAACTTCATCCGTAACGTGTGTAACTGTACTGGCGATTGGACAATCCAAAACTTCATCGATGAGAAAATCGAAGAAATTCGTGCAGAAGTTGGAGATCAAAAAGTTCTTTGTGCATTATCTGGTGGTGTAGACTCATCAGTTGTTGCTGCTCTATTAGATAAAGCAATCGGAGATCAACTTATCTGTATGTTCATCGACCACGGTTTACTTCGTAAAGGTGAGGCTGAAGCTGTTATGAATACATTCAGTAAAGAAATCGACGGTGGATTCAACATGAATCTTATTAAAGTAGATGCTAAAGATAGATTCTTAGGAAAACTTAAAGGGGTAAGTGATCCAGAACAAAAACGTAAAATCATCGGAAATGAATTCGTTTATGTATTCGATGAAGAATGTGCTAAACTACATGACGTACCATTCTTAGCTCAAGGTACTCTTTACACTGACGTTATTGAATCAGGAACTAAAAACGCTCAAACAATCAAATCTCACCACAATGTAGGTGGATTACCAGAAGATATGCGTTTTTCTCTAATCGAGCCTCTTAACACTCTATTCAAAGATGAAGTTCGTGCATTGGGAGAAGCTCTTGGTCTTCCTCATGAAATCGTTTGGCGCCAACCATTCCCAGGACCAGGACTTGGTATTCGTGTCCTTGGAGAAGTAACAGAAGAAAAACTTCAAATCGTACGCGACAGTGACTTCATCTTACGTGATGTTATCGCTAAACGCGGATTAGAAGGCGAAATTTGGCAATACTTCACATGTCTTCCAGACATTCGTTCAGTAGGAGTTATGGGAGATGTGCGTACATATGACTACACAGTTGCAGTTCGTGCTGTAACAAGTATCGACGGTATGACAGCAAGCTGGGCCCATATTCCATTTGAAGTTCTAGAAGAAATCTCAGCTCGTATCGTAAACGAAGTTGCTCACGTTAACCGCGTAGTCTACGACATTACTAGTAAGCCACCAGCAACTATTGAATGGGAATAATGCGGTGTACATTTGAATTATTAGGAGTTTAACGACGACATAATTCTTAGGTACAGCGTATGCAACAAGAACTTTAATCTTAACGAACAAAGTGAGGAAAAGATTATTAGTTCTAACTGCTAACATAGTGAGATATATAAAAATCTCTGTTTCCCTGCCCTCAAAAGTTAGACCAAAAATCTAACTTTTTGAGGGCGTATTTTCTAAATCAAAGTATATATTTAAGTTTTTAAAAATAGTATTTTTAGAAAAATATGCGTGAATACATTAGTTTTAGATTATTAGTGAAAAAGTATAAATATGAAATCAGAGAATAATATTAAAGTGTATCAAATATAATATATATGGAGAGGAATCCTTGTTCCTTTTTAAGAAAAAAATAAAGGTTAGTTATATATATTAGTGTAGTAACTGTACAAATAAACTTAAAAGTTACAGGTACTTATATATATAAGATACCCTTTTGAAATGTGCTAGTTAAGCATTATTTTATCAAAATAATCAACTACTATAGTAGTAACCGTAAAGATATAATTTATTTATTTAAAACTAAAGCAATATTACTTTTTATCATAAAATGAACACTATAAAAAAACCTTCATTATGTTTATAATATAAATATTGAGTTATTAGTTAAATAAAAAGAACAACTATATACTAAAAATATTTTATTATGAAATTTTTAAATATTTAGAATAATAAAAACTTAGCTTCTCAAGTAATTTTTAACAACACTTGAAATTATCAAATAATTATTAGATTAAGTATAGTATTATTTATATCAAATTAAAGAATACTTTATATTCACATTTTGATTACTAATCTAATATTGTAATACATACTTTATCAAAAACAATTAAAGATTTAAACTTTAGTTGATACCCGGCAAATTATGAAATCAACATAAAATAGCCAGTTTTTCATTAAACATTACTAACAGAATATAGAGGTTTAATATGGATGATATTATTAATAAATTAAATAGCTACCCCCAAAGGGTATTGGGATTTCAAAGGAAAAACAAGAAGGGATACACAGTATAGGAAAATATCCTGCTACAATGGTCCTGATATGCAAGAAGAACTATTGAATATAATTGTAAATCAAATTAAAGATGAAAAATATTCAATTACTGGATCCTTTTTGTGGCTCAGGAACCACTTTAGTAATCTCACAAAAATTAGGGCATTGAGTCTGTAGGAATTGATATCAATCCCTACGCTACTTTGTTATCATCTGTAAAAACAAATGTATATAATTACAATCAAGTACTCTCAGCAGTAACAAAGATAGAAACTAACTAAACACAAGTTTAAATTATAACAATCATTATTTTTAATATAGAAAAATGGTTCAAAAAGAAATTATTCAGTCTTTAAGTAAAAATTAGATTCTGTATTATTTCATGGCCCGATATGATATAGGAATTTCTTTTTGGATTTGTCTATCTGAAACAATATCAAAAATTTAGTAATGATAGAACGAGCACCTTCAAACTACATAGTTTATCTCAAGAAAAATAAATCTTATCCAAAATAACTGTATTGAATTTCTTCATTAATAAAAATTAAAGATAATTCCAAGTTTCTAAACTATGAAAAACCAATCGTGTAAAAGTGTTTTACGGAGACTGCACTGAAGTTATGAAGAACAAGCTAGACAAGAAATTTAAAATTATCTGCACTCTCCCCCATATGGAGATAATTCAACTACTGTTACCTATGGTCAAGCATCCATTTTATCTCTCAAATGGATTGATAAAAAGATCTGGCATGTACATCTGAAATTTTAGATAGATATTCCACAATAGATAAAGATTAGCATAGGTGGAATAAAACGAGAAATAGACAATACTGCAGATATACACTCATTAAATAATTACTTAAATAGAATTTCTAAAAATAAAACGAAAAAGTAATAAATTTTTTTGAAGATTATTATAATGTAATGAAAAATATTGAAAATATTTTTAGATAGGAATGGATTCCTAATTATGACAGTAGGTAATAGACGTATAGACTCAATCATACAACCATTAGATGATATAACAATAGAAATAGCAGAAAAATTAGGATTAAAAATAATTTCTAAATTTAATAGAAACATATTACATAAAAACACCCTTTACAAGTTCTTCGTCTAAAAGTCAAAAACTTGTAAAAATCTATATCTGAAGAAACTATTTTAATATTTTTAAAGTAGGAGGTAATAATGAACACATTGATTAAATCGTTAAAAGTAGATGCAAGATTAATTTCTCATCTAGGGAGAAGCTTTTAATCGACAGCAATAAAGTTGCATTAATGGAGTTAATAAAAACTCATCAGATGCTGATGCTACAGTCTGCAAAAATCGATATTGACACTGATTTTGAAAATGATAAAGGAAAAGGAAAAATATTAATAGAAGATAATGGTATTGGAATGAATAGTTACATAATAGAAAATTCATTCCTTAAAATAGCTCTTCATTTTAAAAATTTCCAAAAATTTCTCCAAAGTTTAAAAGGATAGCGCAAGGTAATAAAGGGATTGGTCGATTATCTTTTAAAACAAATTAGGTACGTCTGTAAAAATAACTACCAAATTAGACACTGATTTCTTATCAGAAAAACTATAAAATTATTAGATGTTGAAAATATCTACGGTGATAATATAGACAATATCCTTAAAAATAATCATTATAAATACTATACATTTGAAATAAATTGAGAACAATTTGACTCAGAAAAACACTTCTATAGAGGATGTGAAAAATTTCGATTAAACACGAAAACATGAATGACTCTATTAATTTTAATCGAAAAACATGGAACAAAAATAGAAATATTTGGTTTTAAAAATATCGAATATTGGAATGATAATACTGTTATTGAATCAATAAAAGAAGAAATAACTCAATTATTTAACCCATTCATAGAAAAAGAATCTAGTTTTTAGTAAAAGTCAAAATCTCTAATAATCCTATTTTTACTAATGATACTTTAGATAAGGAGAGAATAAAACAAACTGCATTTTCATACACAACTTTTCAATTTTCTTGAAAATGAAAAAGTTAAATATACATTTTAAGAAGAATAAACACTATATAAGGTCTGAAGTTGAAAATCTTATCAATGAAATGAATAAAAAGCAATTTCAAAGGTTATTAAAAGCCTGATTATAATTATCTATATAAAAATATAGTGAGGATATTGTAGAAATTGATCTAAGTAATCTTCAAGAATTAAAAATACGGTAGGCAACTATCAGTGCGAGCTTTCTGGGTTTAATTTGTACGATAAAGATAAAATATTTTTACCTGGAAAACTTTAATGGGGAAATTTTGCATATAGTTTTGCCAATAATAAAGAAATAACAGAATTAAAAATACATCAATGAATTCCTAGGGTAAAAGTATATCAAAATAACTTTAGAATTCTACCGTACGGAAGCATCGACAATGATTGACTAGATATGTCTGGGTACAACTCTAGAATAAAATCTATTATCTATAAAAACATACTACTATAGGATACGTAAAAATTGATGGATTAGAAAATCTTGAAAAATTAAAGAAATGACAAATAGACAAGGTATACAATTAGATAATTATGGACAAAATTTCATATTATTAATGAAAAATATCGTATATAGGATCATCGCTAAACTGGAAACAAACTTCAATAATGTTTTTCTACCCCTCTTAAACCAGTTTTTAAGAAAAATTAAACTCTGGAGAAGAAATTGAATCAGGGGAATTGCTGTTCATGAAGACTTTCAAAAGGACTCTAAAGAGTTGATAAATAAAATGAAAGATGAAGTAAAAATGAACCAAAAATGACGTTATATCAAAAATCCTCGAGAGTTTAGATGAGAAAAATAGATGAAATAGATAAATATAATTTTAAATAAAGAACGTCTAATTGATCGAGAATATATAGAAATAAAAAGAACTAACTCCAATTTTAGGAAGTGCAATTATCGCACAATCCCCTAGCACATGAGATAAAAAGGCTATCTAACCAAATAGATTCAATTGTCCACTATTAAACATTACTGTGATATAAAAGTTCATCATAAATTAGACCAAATTACCATGAACTGTTATTACTTATCAAAATACGCCTCTGTCTTAGATGTTAACTCCAAAAGCAAAACGCAGAAAGTATGAAACATTTCTAATAAAAAGATTATTTAGAGACATTATTAGAGGAAAATCCTATTTTGCATTATAAAGGAGAGGATTATAAGTGTAAAAATAAAAAGGTAAAGATTTTTACTATCAGGGGAATAAAAGCTAATATTAAAGTAATAGTTGAAAATATGATTTTAAATTCATTATATTGGTTAGAGTATTTTAATATCCCTGAACCTCTTATCTGTTTCGAATTATTCCCTGATGAAAGGAAACTCATCATATCTGACAATGGAAAAGGTATAGATCGAAAATATATCTAATAAGATATTTGAACCTTTTGTGTCAAAACAAACCTTATAGAGATGGTCTTGGCATGGGATTATATTGTAACAGAGTTACTTCAAGACTTTGGAGCAATTATTTTCATTAGATGAGAACTTAATAGATATGGTAATAAATATAAATTTATTATTGAATTTTTGGAGGTAAAATAATAATGGATAATAATAATGATGATTTAATAATATTTATTGATGATGAAATATGTCCAAATGATGAACACATACTTTTTAGTGTCTTACCGGTAAATATTGTTGCACAAGTAGCTAATGATTTAGAACTTTTAGAAAGTGAATACAATAGCAACAATTGAATCTATTAATAAATTATTAAAAATAATGGCAAGCAAGCAAAGGATTATATGCCGCTTTCAAAAGAACAATTATTCGATCCAAAAAAATTTATAAACCAGCTGATCTGAGTTATATCATCCTAGTGAAATAAATAATGATATTACTACTATATTAAATAAAAATAAAAAGAAAAGAATTTTTATAGTTCTCGATCGATATTTAGACAATAGTGGTGATTTAACAATATTAAAATTTTTAAGTCAAATAAGTAAATATATTTCTGAAAACTATATAGGAATAATATTTTATACATCAGCACCTGAGCAAATAACTACACTAGATGAATCAATTAATTATTTACAACACAAGGTTGGTTTGAATGAAGAAGAAATAAAAACTTATCAATATATGTGAATTTTATAAATAAAAACTGATGATAGTTGTCTAAAAGTCATTTGAACTAGCATTCAGAAGAGCTCAAAATAGTAATCTACTATCCTTATATAAGTCTAGTTATAAAGAGTCAATTAAAAATTACAAGAAGCAACGTGGAATATTAACCATAATGAGGACCTAATTCACTATGATTATCTCATGGAAGGGGCTCATTTAGATGATATATTTTATGAAATATATACAAATATACTGCATAAAACTTATCATAAAAATGTCTAGATGATTATGAAAAAGTACATTAATCCAGTAAGAAAGGCCACATTAAAATATGAAGAAAATAATGAGCATTTAAAAATAAGGATGACATAAAAAAGGCCATTTTTATTACTAGAAGTTTAAAAACACTTAATAGTTTGCACAAGAAAGAATCTTATTTGTCTCAAATGCAAAAAGCGATGATATTAAGTTTGGAGATGTTTTTAAGATTGATGGTTCCTATTACATGGTTATTACTCAAGATTGTGATTTATCTACAAGATTAATAAATAATACCAGAAAGGTCAATTCTATTAATCTAATAGAAGTTAAATACTCTGATAAAAATCTTGTCATGTTCCGATATACTCAATAAATTAAGTAACTCTATATAATGGAAATGATAAATGGGATAAGCTTACTTCCAAGAAAAAGAAGAAATTGAAAGTCTTCTTAAGACAAAATGTTAAAAATTCGAAGATTTAGAGTATTAGTATTATGAAAATTTTTTAACAAGGATGGACATATTGCACAAGAATTAGAATTAATAGATTATAAGATTGAAGCAACAAATAACCTAAAAATTTTTCTCAATAGAAGATATATTTTTAGATTCTATCACTGTTAAACCTCCGAGTGATTCTCATGAAAACATAATAATTACAGGTGAAACAATTAATAATTCTAACGAGATTCGATTAGCTACTAAAAATTATATCAATAAAAGATTGGAAAACTTTTTACAAAAGTATAAAAAAACTTTTAAGACTAGTACACTAAGAGATATTTCAAACACGGGTGTTATTTCTAATTTAATCAAGATAGAATTTTCTTTTGACAAATCAGAAAAATTAAACGGGTTTATAATTAATAATAATAACCTCTCTAGAATAGGAAACCTTAATTATATAAAAGCACATGACATATTAAAAAGAATTTATGAGTCGATATTCTCGTTATTCTTACAGTATTCCTACGAATCTTTAAATCCTTCTCTAAATTGTTTAAGAACTCCTATAACCTATACCAGATTCTTAAATAAAATAATTACAACCGATAAGTATGGTTTAAAAATATTATCCTATTTTAAAAGATGATAACATATGCTAGATAGAATTTATAATGAAGTAAACAAACTACTAACTTTGCAGCTTTTGCATTAATTTTCGGACCGCTTGTAGGTCTTATTATAGGAAATATAATTGGAGATATTAAAAGTTAGTGTTGCTATTGGACCATTCTTAGGGTCTACTGTTAGGTTTACTATTTAGCAAAATAAAGCCAAAATATGAACATAGCGAAGATACTATAAAAAGATAATGAAGAATAATATACTCAACAATAAATATTCTTAAATTAAAAACTACAAGAATGAATTTAATTTCTTTTTCTTGTAGTTTTTAGAAATTCCTAGTGTGATACTTATTATTTATGATATAATTAAATATAATATACTTAATGATTTGAGAAGAGATAATATGGATATAGTAATTAAAAGAAATAATAGATAAAAAGAAAAAGAATAAATATCAAAGAAAGTGCTTTATGACCTTCCTGAATGGTTTGGTTTACCTGAAAGCACAGAAAATTATATTAAAGATTCACAAGATAAACCATTTTTAGTATGTTATGCGAAAAAATGAAGTCGTAGGTTTTATCGTGTTAAATTCAACAAGTAAGGATACTGTAGAAATTTTTGTAATGGGTATAAAGAAAAAGTTTCATAGAACGGGAATAATGCGGTGTACATTTGAATTATTAGAGTGTAACAACGACATAATTCTTAGGTGCAACGTATGCAATCAGAACTTTAATCTTAACGAACAAAGTAAGGAAAAGATTATTAGTTCTAACTGCTCATACATCAAAGTATCTATACTAAAAACTAGTTTTAATCCCACCAAAAATTATTGGTGAGTCTTTTTTATTAAAATCTTTGATTTTTACCTTATCTATGCTAAAATATAAATATAAAAAGAGGCGCCGTTTTTAAAGACGGTGACTCAAATATGTAATTATTAAATAACTATCTTACCCTAAGCCAAAGCGTAAAGATGGTTATTTTTATTGTCTTTTTCAATGCTACAATCCATGCACTAACTACTGAAACAATCAATAGATTTATTCCAATAATTGTCTGTACAATTTCGTAAGCTGACAAAAATCATTGCAATTAAATTATGTTTATGATAAAATGAAATTATAAAAGAGAGCCGTTTTAAAGACGGTGGCTCTAAAAATTAGTTAGTTTATAACCATCTTAGCCTGCCAAAGCATAAAGATGGTTATTTTTCATCATATAAGTAACAATAGCTACAACCAAAGTCAAAAGTGCAATTACAAAAACCGCAAAAATCTGTCATTGGTTGGATAGCTTCGTACGCAGACATTCTCTACTCCTTTCATCCAGATTCTAGTGTATGCGAGCATAGCACTATCCCTTTCTTATTGAAGTAGCCACCATCTTTATCGAAACTAATGCCCCTAACTTCTCTCTCCAGTTTTTGATTATATCAAATTAAATTATCATAATCAACTATTTATAAATACTAATATATCAACACTTTTTACTAAATAATTATACTTTTTATACCCTGCTGTTCCCTTGCCAATATAAATAATAAAGTCGATACTTCCTATGATACCAACCACTCAGGATAGATTCTTCCCCTATTGAATGGGACTAATGAGGGTGTACATTTGAATATTAGAGTTTAACGACGACATAATTCTTAGGTACAACGTATGCAACAAGAACTTTAATCTTAACGAACAAAGTGAGGAAAAAGATTATTAGTTCTAACTGCCCATATGGTAAAAAATATAGATTGAAAATTAGTTAAAAATACTTTGGATTGTCTCCAAAGTGTCTCAAAAACCCCACCAATAATTTTGGTGGGTTTTTGTCAAAATCTTTGATTTCTTACCTTATCTACACTAAAATATAAAAATAGATAATCATAAATAATACATTCAACATCAAATTTTATCAAAAATAGCAACATTTCAATTTCTTGTGACTACTTGTATGTTACTTATTATCTGTGTATAATTAAATAGAATTATAATTTTTAAGAGGAAAATAATATGGATTTAATAATTAAAAATAATAGACAAGAAAGAAAAAGAAATAATATCAAAAGAGGTTCTTTACGACCTTCCTGAATGGTTTGGTCTACCTGAAAGTACAAAAGAATATATTAAAAGATTCACAAGACAAACCGTTTTTGGCTTGTTATGCAGATAATGAGTTGCAGGTTTTATCGTATTAAACGCAACAAGTAAGGATACTGCAGATATTTTTGTAATGGGTATAAAGAAAAATTTCATAGAATGGGGATTGGAACAAAACTAAATATAGAATTTGAAAACATGGCAAAAAAATCTTGGATATTCTTACTCACAGGTGAAAAACTGTAAAAATGGGACACTACAAAGAATATGATATTACTAATGAATTCTATATCGCAATGGGATATAAAGAATTAGAATGTTTTCCTACCTTATGGGACGAATGGAATCCATGTCAAATATATATTAAATATTTGAGGGAATAATACTTCAATAATATTTTATTTATAAATAAAATATTTTAGTATCTAAAAAGCTCGATGAGTAAAAAATAAAAGTAGTATATTCACCAAGAAACTTGATATAGTTTACTTTTAAAAACTAAATACAGGATAAATACAAATTTATACCCTGCTATTTCCCCTGCCAATATAAAAATTAAAGTCGATACTTTCCTATGATATCAACTACTCAGGATAGATTCTTCCCTATTGAGTGGAAATAATGCGGTGTACATTTGAATTATTAGGAGTTTAACGACGACATAATTCTTAGGTACAGCGTATGCAACTAAGAACTTTAATCTTAACGAACAAAGTGAGGAAAAGATTATTAGTTCTAACTGCTTAACAGTAAAAATATATAGATAAAAAGCCTTGATTTTTAAAGGACTTTTTCTTTTTAAAAAAATTAAGCAAAATAAACTTTTAGGCATAAAGTTCCCTGCCGACTTCCCTGCCGAAGAGTAAAAATTTTAAGAACACAGCTTATAATAAAAATCATATAATTCACAACAATAAAGTTGAAAAAAATTTCATTATAACATATACTACCCTAGTATTCTTAAAAAAACTACAGATATAATAAAATGTGAGGTATTCTAAAAATGGAACTGTACTATAAAGGGGAGTGGAAAAATTTTCTATTCCGAAAAAGAATATGAATGCGATTTATATTTGAACAAAAGATGAAGGAGAATCCTTCTTAATATTATCTCCAAATCAAGGAAACAGGAAACCTTTTTAAATTTCCATTAGAAATTCCTTTTTCTAATAGGAGAATTATCATCAGGTTTAAAATTCACTCTTCTTAATCTTAAACGAAAAGGTGTTCATAAATATTTTTCAGACGGATATACAGAGTTTAGCTTCTATGCAGATTATATTCTTTATGGAGTTGCTAACAGTAAATCAAATGAACAAACATTTCATAGATACGATTTACTCTATCAATATTGTTAATTGGGGAGGTATGTCAATCTATGAACTAGGAGAACTACTACGTTAATTAATAAAACTCCTGAAAACTACAAAGACTATATTTAAAAACAATATATACACAGTAACTTACTCTGTCACTGGATTCTATGCTCCTATGACGGAACACGATTTATTAAAAAGAAAACATTTCTTTAGAGCAATGTGGTTCAATAAGTTATATTTCAAGAAGAACAAATTTTTCGAGACATTTTTTTAAAAAGTTTTTCGAAAAAAATTAAACATCTAATAGAAATCTCAATGATTAAAATAAATGTTGAAAAAGTAACTAGCACACTCAAGTCAAAGTTTTATATAGTCTTAATGACTTTAAAACAGAAAAAACCTATTGAGATTTATGGTAAAAATATCAAAAAGACTTAGAAGTATCTACTATTGAAAAGAATTAAATGGATATCATTAACTGATCAATAAACAATAATTTCATTTGAGAATTACTTTGAAAAATATAAGAAATTATCTCTATTCTTGAACTTTTTCTTAGAAATATTCTACACCGTTTCAACTCACACACGTATATTTTTAAATATAATTCAAGCCTTAGAAAACCTATCACTCTCGTTTTCATAGCAAGTAATATGACAGAATTTAAAAACGAATCTGTTCACTTAAAGAAAAAGGAATAATTAACGGAAAAGAAACAAACAGATTTTTTTAATGGCAAATAGCAAAAATTTATAACGTTAGAAAGTCGTTTAGCTGATCTATTATTTGCAGAGAAATATATTTTTGATACAGGTAAAATAGAACACACTAAATTTCCTTCTATTATTGCTCGATAAAAATTACTATATTCATTATGATGAAGAAATCAAAGGTAAAGAATAGAGTCTTATCTGAAGAAGAATTACAATTTTATAATCGTTCACTATTAAAAGATATTAGAATACTATATTCTATTAGAACTTGGTTTTCCTCTGAATAATATCAATATTACTGAAAAACTCTCTAGACGCTGGGGAGACGTATCTCAAGATATAGAAGTTTATAATTTATTAAAACTCCCAAACTCCATAATTTAAATACATATAATCAAAAAATAATAATTTAATATGAATAAAAATAGTCGTAACCTTTAAATTTAAGGTTACGACTATTTTTTTCATAAATCGACTACTATGGGTAAACCCATACTGGACAAAATTCAATCCTATTAAATCAACGATCAAAATGTCCGTTATACATGTCTAAAAACTAAATTACAGGAGATACAAAAATGAAAATCGGATATATACGAACGTCAACCATTGACCAAAAACCTAGATGAGACAAAAACAAATTATGAAAGACAATAATATTGAATTGCTATTTCAGTGAACAAGAAAGTGGAAAAGATACAAACAGACCTATTTTTAAATGAAATGCTAAACTCTATTCGTGCAAATGATGAAAATTGTTATAGCCTCACTCGATAGACTTAGCAGAAATTATAAAGATTTAAAAGATATAATACAAATAATAAAAGATAAAGGAGCAACTCTAACAATAGTAGATGCTCCTTTCCTTAATACTAATACTGGTAACTCTACCTAGACATCAGCTATGTTCGACATACTCCTTTCTCTACTTGGATATATTGCACAGAAATGAGACGTGAAAAAGATGCTCGAAAGACAACGTCAAGGAATAGAACAAGCCAAGAAACATGGTGTCTATAATGGGCCTTTCCCTAAATACCATGCAAATGCTAAAAACTCTCAAGATAGATTCATATATGAAAGTGTAGTATCTATGCTCCAAGAGAAAAACCTGTTCAATCAATTGCAAAAACACATAGGAATAGCTAAAAGTCTACTGTATGAAATACAAAAACGTATCTCTCAATAAACGATTAATTCCATATCTTGTTATATATATAACTTTGAGAGTTTAGTTTTTACATGGACATTTAACCTTATTTTGTCCTTGTTATTTTTCTATAATTTTTGTATCTAAACTTATCAAAATATTTTATGTATAATAAAATCATGAAGAGAGGACGACTTTGTATGAAGGACAAAATTAATTCACATAATACCTCTGATAATTGGCACTCTGTCTACGCTGATATAGCAAACCTTGTCGGAAAGATAATACCATAAAAATATACAGATGCTTTAGAGGAATGAATATAAACTTTCCTATGAAGCTATTTACAAAAACAGGTTTAGAGAATATAATTAAAAACAGTACAATGGTTCTAATGTAAAAAGACCTAGCCAGAAAATATGGCTACTCTGTGCGTCATATCAATCGCATTGTAATTGATAATAACCTGAATGAACATAAAGAGAAATTTAATGACAAATAAAAATTTTTCAATCAGAAAACTTGCTGTTGGTACAGCATCAGTAGCCGATGGCGCTACTTCTGGAACGATAGATTCTACACTTGCTAACGATTATGCAAATAACTATACAGTAACTACAAATACTACAAATACTTCAAATAATTATACAGTAACTACAAATCCCTCAAATAATTATATGTATAACTCTAATATCAATAAAAATCATCCATTATCACCTGAAGAATATACTCTAAAACGAGGCTAAAGATGAGGCTATAGAAGAAATATACACATATAAAGAATTATATATTTCGAGTGCCCAAGTTCGTTTACTGCTGCTGGAGGGACTGCAACATACTAGAGTTCTTGATTATTATATAGAACGAATAAATAATTCTAAAAATAGTATGATATAATCAATTTACTTAAGAACTAAAAATGATGAACAAACTAAATTTAATTCATTTTCTTTCATCCTTAAAAGGTTTAACTACAGAAGATTTAAAGAATTAAATGTTACTATCACTGATAAAGAGGCTGAAATAAAGGCATTTTATTTTTGAACGAGTTATATCAAATTCAAAAATATTGAAAAAGATGATTTTTAATAAATATGAGAACAGCTTTTTAAAAGTCAACAAGTGTGCATTCAGACTTCATACATTATGTTAAATCAAATTACTTCAAAAATATCTTGTTAAAGATATTTATAATTCAAATTCTTATCTAATAAAAATAAATCTGACTTTTTAAATGTAATTTCTTGGGATGGGCACAATTCTATCCATCTAATGAACTATTCATTTAATACTATTAAAAACACTATCAGAAAAATAGGATATCAAACGCCAAAAAGCACTAATGACTGAGCTGATTAAAGCTTTCGATTATAATTCTGAAGACTATAACACAGATAGAAGAATTAAGGTTTACCATCTTCTTTCAGTTATTCGTTCATTAAATGAACAATACGAAATTAAAAATAACATTAACAATGAATCTAAACAAGAGAAGATAAAACAATTCCCGAGTATGAACTTGGTTTATCAAATAAAAAGTTATAGCTTACGATTTTCTAAAAGGGTTAACTTATCCTACTCTTGAAAAATTAAGAGCCGATATTATAAATGCTACTGAGGAAAACATATATTCACTTTCTCATGAAAGCCTCTGCTAGTAAACAGAAATTAACTCACTAAAAACTCTTAATAGTAATGACAAGAGATATATAAATGAAATTTTAGAAACTGTTACAATCTGATTTATCTACTATCATAGGTAAAGTGCTGGAAAACGATATAATAGAAACATCAAAATTTAAGTGATAAGCATAAAAATCGCTTAAAAAGAAATGCTAACTCTCTACCTCAAACAAATTATAATACTTTTTCTGATGTTATATCTTCTGCAATAGCTTTAAACGAGAGTAAAGATCTAGCAGAAGAAAAAAGAATTCTTCGATGAATTCATCAATAAATATACAACAGCGATTAATCAAGCTACTCCATCATTGAGACTTAGAAACTTTATATAAAATGGACGTGTCAATAATAATCAATAAACTTTCTTATCTAACTGATGAAGATAAAAACTATATAAAGAAAAGGTATTTTGCTAGCCCGGTTGGATTTGCTGGAGGAGGAGGTGGAATATAGGATAGGATTTTTCTCCAAAGATACAATCTTAAATAATAGTAAGTATGCACTTGAATTAATAAAAATTTGATTCTTATAAAAAGCAGTCGCTAAAAACGAAGAACTTCGTAAAAAGAAAGAAAAGCGAACCTACATTTGATTCAAAAACTGAAAATGCAGATATTCCTTTTGAAACTATTTATAAAGATGATAACACACTAGATAAAGATAAAAAAGTAGTTATAACTGAAAGTATTAACATTTCTAAAGAAATCACTACTACTTACACTGTTATAAATGGTATTCGTCAAGATAATCCTAAAGTTGAAGAAAAGGTTACTAAAGAAAAAGAAAACTGATAAAGTTGTTAGACGTGGAACGAAGGTTACTTCTTCTAAAACTGAAAAATCAACTCAAAATATTCCATTCGAAACTATTTATAAAAGATGATAACTCTTTAGATAAAAGGTACTGAAGTAGTCACAACTGAAGGTAGTAACGGTGTTAAAAATCACTACTACTTACACTGTTATAAATGGTATTCGTCAAGATAATCCTAAAGTTGAAAGAAAAAGGTTACTAAAAGAAAAAGTTGATAAAGTTGTTAGACGTGGAACGAAAGTTTCAACTACTACAACTCCTGAGCTTCAAAATAATTCCAATAAACCTATTGGTTCTAGTACTAGTGACAGTAAAGCTAATATAGTAGCACCTGCTGATAAACCTGCTAATTCTAGTACTAACGACAGCAAACCTAATATAGTAGCACCTGCTGATAAACCTGTTAATTCTAGTACTAATGATAGCAAACCTAATACAGTAATTCCTACTGATAAACCTATTAATTCTAGTACTAATGATAGCAAACCTAATACAGTAACTCCTACTGATAAACCTGTTAATTCTAGAACAGATAACAATAAACCTAATATAGTAGCACCTGCTGAGTAAACCTGCTAATTCTAGTACTAACGATGCAGCAAACCCTAATACAGTAATACCTGCTGATAAACCTGCTGATGACAATTCAAAACCTACACTAGCTAATATCACACTAGAAAATATCAATAACGATATTTCAGTTACATTAGCAACAGCAGAAACAGGTGTAAAACTAGTTACAGACGAAGTAACTAACCCTACTACTTTAAATGAGTAAAAGAAAAAAATTACAAACGAAAGTAATTCAATAACATCTACAACAGATATAACTAATCTTAGAGTTGTAGACTTAACACTTGAAAAGAAGGTAAAAATATAGCACTAATGCTAATGAGAACTGTTCGTATTGCCCTATTAAATAATGAGAAAGGAAATGAAATCCTTGTTTATCACGTTAAAGATAACGGTGAGTTAGAAGAGCTAACAAAAGAAAAAAATAATCTTACTATAACTAATGACGGCGTAAATTTACTATTAATCATTTTAGTAAATTTGCAGTAGCTAGTATTAGAAAAATATTCAACTCCTTCAACTAATACAAGTGAGGAACATAATAAAAATAAAGATACTAGAAGAGGGTTAACTGATATTAAACCTTCAGAATCTAATCAAAATAAAATACTACCTAGAACTGGAGTATCTTCATCATCTACTGTACTTTTAGGAGTAACACTACTAAGCTTAGCTCTAATCAGTAGAAAACTAAAAAGAACTAATTAAATAATTCACTAATTGGCATACAGTAATAGCCCTCCAAAATTTTTCCAAATTTTGGAGGCTATCTAACGATCAGGAGATTCTTTACTATATTTGAACTAAAAACATAAAAATCTAACTTTTAAAAATTTTCTAACCGAATACTCACCATTCTTTTCAGGATCGCATTAAATTTATTACCATTAGCATCTATTCAGTAAATGTTCCATCAACATTTTTGATAAATTTTAGTACCACTAAAAACTATCTTATCATAAAAAAATATATTTTAAATATATAATATTACCTAAGTTTACTTGATTTTAAATTTCGCTCCATGTGTGAAGAAAACCTGCCAGCTTCCATATTAAAAAGTGCATCTCTTTAGAATTTTTCCCCCATAGTTTCAACGCCGTTAGCAGGTAACATTCTATTATAATGAGAGAGCGGTCTACTATGGTCACTCCTATCAATCAAATACAATTCAGAACCCCCGCCTGAAGGAATCTTCGGATCATCCCTTTATAACTAAATGAATATTTTTACTAAATATTCCATTTAACGAATTATTTTCTCTTCAACACTCCATTTCCCAGCCCAGTTATCTGGAACATCTACACTAAAATATTCATTTTCATAGTGCATACTAGATTGTTTTTCTATCTTAGTAGTGACTGAACGTTCTTTTTATCAATATTTTTCTTTATTAAGAATACTCCAATCTCTTAATATAACTTTCTATTACTTGATTGATTTCCTCAAGTTTTCTATTTATTACCTCATCAGCTGAAACAATCATTTTTCTTTATTAATTATCTCAACTAGATTTTTCAAGCCCCTTTTTTTCTTTTTCAATCTTATATTTATCGGTCTCATTAGTGATATCTTCTAGTTGTATTGTCCAAATCTTGTATATACTCATCAATATAATACTCTTTCATTTTCAACAATAGCTGTATCATAAATCTTAATAATTTCTTCGTTTGTATCTTTATTATTTTTGCTTCTTCTAATTCATTTTGAAATCAACTTTAACATATTTAATTTACTATCACGATCGGTTTCCTTTTTAAAAGTCTCAACAACATTTTGGATTTTTGGTACTTCGTATTAATCTGAATTGACTTATGATAACTTTTTATAAGAATAAAAATAACTACTAATAAGAAAATTAAATTGAAATAATAACCTTTAAAATTTTTCTTTACTTTCATTTTTATACCTCCTAAATACATTATATCAATAAAAATAAATTTAAACAAGAAATTTTTCGGAACATAGTAAAATCATTACGAAAAAGATAGATAACTTCCTTTAAACTATAAATTACAACACCTACAAAAAGAAATTTAATCATATAAACATTATAGTACAAATTTCACTGTTTTAGATTACTTCCAGAATCTCAAAAAAACCGTTTTTGTCGGCTTTTTAGTAAAAAGGATATATCAAGAAGCTTTTCATCTTCTTTTGTACCTTAAAATTCTGTTGTTTAATGTTTGTTGACAGACTGATTTTTCATCGCAACAATTTTGAATTTTTATTTTCCGTAATAATTTGACTTTAACTTTTTGAACAAATTTTGGAGGGTATTACATTTTTGATGAGGGTTATTTCATATTCATGGCTTCAAATCAAAATAATCCTTATCTTTTTACAAAAATATTTACAAAGTTTTTATTAAGAATATAATTAAATGGAGTATCAAAAATAACTACTTATACAATCTATTTAAAAAAGAATACTTTATATGAATAAAAACTTATAGCTATATTGTCTAGTATAATTGTTCTTTTTTATTACTAGCTAGCAGGGCTTTATTACTTCTTAGGCTCTGGTAACAATTCTATCAAGAAGAACATACTAAATACCTGGCACTTATAAAGTGATAGCCATGACTTCAAAGGAGGTCTTGCTGGATTAGAAACTTTTAGATAATGAAAAAGGACAAGCTTTCGAAAATGATGACTGAAATAAAGATAGCTAAAGATTAAAAAATACTGACTCAAGCCTTGATAATAAAGACGTTGATGCTGCTAAAAATCTTTAGAAAAGTGAGATTCACTTACTACCGATAACTCTTTTTGATAAAAAGCTATCCAGTGGTTCAAAAGAAGATGTTACTAATTACGAAAAAGTTCTTAAAGAAATTAAAGAAGCTAAGTCTGATAATATCAACAAAATATTAGATAAATACAAATTTAAACATAGTGCTTTAAAAGGCAAAAAGCTGAGTGAAGGTAACTCTAATTCTAAAAATAATGTAGAGTCTGAAAAACAAAAATACTAATGTAGAAACTAAACCTGATAAATCTGTTAGGGAAAAATACTATGAGAGCAACTATACCTGACAATGTAATAAGTTTACAACAAGAATGGATAAGAGAGGTGGAGATGCAGCAATGTTAGCTGCTGTTGAAGCGAGTATAAGAATGTTGAAAAATAACAACCAATTTCAACTCTCTTCATCAATCAAACCCTGATGATCCTATCGCAATATACTTAGAAATGAGGAGCGGATGTAAAAACTGCTGAATTTGATTACGCATGGGCTGGTGGATGCTTTCGCGGGTTACATATACATGTATTCGATGAAAAACTTTTCATATCTCAGTAAATTAACAATTGTAATTAAAAACTTGGGATACTTACACATATAAATATCCTAAGTTTTTCATGAACTCACCTACTAATATATTTCCTCTCACTAATTTCTTATGACTTAAAATTATAATTTATAGTAACATATCATTCATCAAAATTTTTATAAGATTTAAATATTTTCATAAAAATATTTGCAAAAATTACAAGAGAATATAATTAAGATAAAATATAAAAGATATATTTGTATTAAAGTACTTTCTATACATTGCTTAAAAGGAGAACTACTCATATGAATAAAAACTTATAGCTATACTGTCTACATTATTGTTCTTTTTATTACTTGCTAGTGGTCTTTATTATTTCTTTGGATTCTAGTAACAATTCTATCAAAGAAGAACATACACATACCTGGCACTTATAAATGATAGCCATGACTTCAAAAGGAGGTCTTGCTGGATTAGAAAGCTTTAGATAATGATAAAGGACAGAAGCTTTCAAAAATATTAAAACTGAAATAAAAATCGCTAAAGAATTAAAAATGCTGACCTGAGTCTTGATAGTAAAGACGTTAATTCTGCTAAAAATCTTTAGAAAAAGTAGATTCACTTACTACTGATAACTCTTTTGATAAAAGCCGTTGAATAGCTAAAAGAAGATATCATGAGTCGAAAAACTCTAAAAAGAAATTAAAAGCTAAATCATGATGATATGTAATTCAATACTAAATAAATATAAATTTAAACATAGTGCTTTAAAAGTCGGAATTAAGCGAAAATTCAATAAAACAAGAGAATACTAAACAACCTAATGCAGTAAAAGAAAAAGATACTGTAACCCAATCTCCATCAACTCAGTTTCCTCTGGAATAAGTGATAATGATGTTATACCAGCAGGAGCATCTATGTATTCAGTGGTGCAGTGACTAATTACTAACTTATAAAGAATTTAGACAGGCAAACGCTTATCAGACAGTGCAACTAGTACATAGGATTTTAGCACGCAAGCAATGCTGAAATTAAGCATGTTGGAATGGTTAATTCAAAAGGTAAAGAGGTGCTCGAAGCAATGCCAAGTACCAGAGGATTATAATAGAGCTTTCGGAAGATAATCAAGATTATATAAATTAATGTCAATATAAAAGTAGTAAAAATAATTTTGACTTCATAAACAATCTATTACCTTTTGTGTTACTAAATATAATTCATATTATAAATATCCATATAATTTCCACGATCTTTAGTATCAAACTTCTCAATATTTATTTTTGATATTGAAGTTTTTCTAAACTGAACTACTTCCCCTCCTCTTATTGACGTAACTTTGCTATTAATCTATAATTAATAATATAGAAAAATGAAGGAGAATTTTATGAAGAAAAATAACAACACTAATTTCTATTATTTCGGTAATCATTGCTGCAGTTATTTGTTTTTGGATATAATTCTTATCAAAGATAACAAGCAGAAATTGTTTCTTCAGAAAAACTAACTGCTTTCACGAACTTACAAAAATTTAATGATAATAATAGTAGAAACGAGAGACTTAACATACTAAAAAGAGACACTTGATGAACAATCACAATACAACCTGAATTCTCATAAAGACTCAAAAGTTCAAGATGAGTAAAATGGCATAAATACAATGGAACTTATTTCCATAACGATTATGACCATACTATAAAAACATACCTCTATCTGATATTACTACAGTATCCGATGAGAAAAATCAATGATAATAGAGTCAAAAATTCAAACGAGATTGATTAAAACAATCCGAGACTGAAAAGACTATACTGAATCAGAACAACAAGCTCAAGAAAAACAAACTGAAGTAGATTGTGAAAAAGAGTATGATGAGCGTATTAATGAATTAAAGAAAAAGAAAATGATACAGAGAATTCATCAAGTAAAGTGAATCAAAAACCGCGCAAACTGCTTCTACTCATGTAAAATGATTACTTTAGTGTTGATGTGCTTGAATAGATGGGCTGGAATATAGTCATTCACTGAAATCACTGATACTAGCAGTCTAGAACACCATCGTGGCAAGATTTATTCATTTAAACATGATCCGGAAAGGTAATGTTCCATTTGGTGGTGCTCAAGCAATCTATGTTTTCCTAACGGAATTTCCTGAGTAAGTGAATCTTCACCAATGTTAAAAATTAAGATCGAGTGTCTACTTTAGCACACATGGTGCTGCTTCTGGATTTCTTCTCAACAGATGGTAAAACCTGATCGAGCAACTGTTAACGTTAAATAATATATTAAATAAATAATACTAAAAATATATATTTAGATTAAATGAATGGATTCCTTCTGTATTATGCAGAAGGAGTCCATCTTATTCTATACAATCGTATTATTATAACAATTAAAGACTTCAACTCCCCTCATATTGACTAAATATTATAACTACTCTATAATTATTAAAAAGTAATTAATCTAAAGGAGAATTTTATGAATATAATAAAAACTATAATTTCTATTATTTCAATAATAGTTGCCCTACTTATTGCTTTTTGGATGTCTCTTTATCAGAAAACAAGCTGAAACAGTTTCTGCAGAAAAACTAACTGCACTACGAACTCACATTTAGTGATGAAAAATGATAGAAATAAGCGTCTGGAGTTATTAAAAAGATACTCTTGATGAACAATCAAGATACAATTTAAGTTCTAATAAGACTCAAAAAGTTCAAAGATGAATTTAATATTATAAATACGATGCGTACTTATTTCCACAATGATTATGATAATTCTATAAAAAGAAATATACTAACTTTCAGATATTAACAGTACTGATAACAACAAAATTAATGACAGTAAGTCAAAATTAGATGAGTTAACAAAACAATAGAAAAAGAAAAAGATTATACTTTTGAAACAGAAAAAGAAGCTCAGAAAAACAAGACTGAAATAGAAAAATTGTGAAAAATATGAAGAACGTATATAAGTGAATTAGGTAAAAAGAAAAAGACCAAGAGAAAAGAAGATTCTTCGTGAGACATTGAGAAGAAAAAGCCTGTAAAATGAGCTTCTGTACACTATGAAAATGAGTACTTTATTGTGGACGTTCCGAGAAATGGTCTGGAAAATGGTGGATAGCAAAACTATGAGACACAGAAAGACCTTGGAACTCCTTCTCAACCCCGCCTATAGTTTATTCATTCAGTCGCCAAGGAGATAATCCTATGTTTGGTGGCGGTGGACAAACCGTTCATGTTTTCCCTAACGGTCTACCTACCGCAAAAATAAAGTCAGTTAAAGAATGGACTAAATTCGGTTCTCAATATTTATGTTGGAGCTGGAGCTAGTAGCGGTTTCTTTAATGATGAATCATTCTATAAGGATGAGATGGCTAGAATAAAGCTAAATAACTCAGTACCTCAATCAAAAATTTGATTGAGGTAATTTCTCTAAAGTAAAAGTAGTCCTTGAAACTTAGATTTTCAAAGACTGCTACTATATCTTAAACACTTTTATCGTGTGGAATACCAAGTGCTTCTGGAGTAGCAGTTTTTCTTAGAAAATACCGATGGCCAGTGTGATAGCTACGAGTGGGAACATGTGTTCCAGAATGATACCGGAGATTGAGTAGGTCTGGGAATACAAGATGAAACTTTCTCAGCGAATACTTTAGTTCCTCCGAGAGAATAACGAAGCTAATGTGATTGTAGTGGGTTATGTTACCGAAGATTAATGCTGCTAATGCTAAAGTATCCGAATCCGTATACTGTGATAGCCGCGTTGAATCTGTGAGAATGTTAGTTGCGATGATGAGCTCAGCTAATCCTGCTAAACATCACTGAAAATAAATACCCCCAATGTAACGATATTTACGTACGATTTTAATCCGAGTGAATCACTCGCTTGTGGGTTTTCCCCTACAGAACGTAAACGTAATCCGAATGGACGTTTATAAATTACATAATATGTTACAATTACTAAAATTACACGCTATAAACCACCGTTGGATAGATAGTAAATTTTACCAAATACTGTGTATCTTGAGAAACCACTCGCTAATAATAATTCATATGTACCATTAAAGTGGTTAACTAAGAATAATGCTATAGCTGGTGTGATTAAGTTAATCGCTGTACCTGAAAGTAACTTGGTCAGCTTTTAAGTTAATACTGATATATGCGTGAATTAATGACATTAATCCACCTGCAAGTGTTGCAACAACTAAACAAATTACTAATTGGAATAATGTTGGAGATGTCAGAACACTGATAATGCTAATAGCGATGCGATGAATGATCAGAGATTACGAAACCATCAAGCGCAATGTCAACCCCACTTTTTCTGAATAGAAACCACCAATGCAGCTATAAAATTGGTGCAGTATGTTGTAACTTTATTGAGTCTAATAGTGATAATACTGTATCCATCTATTTATCTCCTTTCTGTTTCTTACTACTAAATAATTTATCAAGCAACTTGTTGTCAGAGATAGCTTTAGCTGCAACGAATAATACGTTAATCGATTAAAATATTCAGATATCTTTTTGGAATACCGATGAATGATAATTGTGGAGTTAATACTCCTAAGTCCGAATAATAGTACTCTAATAGTGTCACTGGCTGTATTGGCACCTATTAAAGCAACCGCGAGTTCCCTATGTCCAAATCCTTGGAATGTTGAACCTGCAACTACTTGTCCTACAGGTCCCATATTGATGAGCACCACCTAAACAGCAGCTCCTGAAATAGCCATAGATAACACAGTATTTCTATTTTACTTTCATACTACAATTTTGATGCACTCAGGGTTTAAATCCTACAGAACGTAATTCACCAACCGAATACTGTTTTTCCATAACGATATGAAAATAATAACACTAAAAATAGCTAAGAATAAATCGGTTCCTAAACGATAGTTGTTGAAAATACCTTCAACTAAACTATTTTGTAAATATCCCTGTTCCATCAGCTGAAACGATAGGTTTTAGAAATATATCGTTGGTTCCTTTAATATATTTAGGTACTGACAAATTGTGCAGATATAAAGCTGTATAGTTTAACATGATTGTTACAACTACTTCACTAATATTGAATCTAGCTTTTAGGTAACCTGCAATAGCTGCCCAGACCACCTACTACAACACCAACTAGAATACTAGTAATTAATACTAAATAGAGTTCATACCTTCCCATTTTAATCACAACAAGTCCAGCGAAAAAGACCACCCATAATGAATTGACCTTCTGCTCCCAATGTTGAGATAAACCTGTTCTAAATGCAAATGCAACAGATAATCCAGTACAAATAAGCGGGATTGTTGATACAAAAATTTCAGCTATACTGTTTGAGTCTGATATCTCCAATTACTCCAAAACACATCTCATCATGCTGCCCTATCGCTGAAATAAAATTGCTCCAATAATAAATGAAGCTAATATCGGTAGCACCGCATTAGTTAAAACTTTCTTTAACATACGTTCTCTCTCTGCTTCCAACCCCTGCCATAAGCAGACCAAGTTGTTCTTTTGTTGCATTTTTCATCATTATCCACTACATCGATAATGTTGCCATTGTGAATAACCGCGATTCTATCAGATAATGTTAGATTTCATCTAAATCGAATGAGATTAATAGTACACCATTACCTTTATCACGATAATTAATTAACATTTATGAATACCGTTAATAGCTCCAACATCAAGACCACGTGTAGGTTGAGTTGTTACTAATTTTGGATCTAATTCTAAAGCACGTCCAATAATAAGTTTTTGTTGGTTACCACCACTCATACTACGTGCAGAAATTTTTCATCTCCAGCTTTACGAACATCATATTTTTCTACAAATTTCTTTAGCAAATTTTGATATAATATTCTTTTTCAAGAATCCACGTTTAGCAAATTTTTCTGTATAATAATTTTCTAAAACTGAGTTTTTCTTCAACACTGAAATCTAATACAAGACCATCTTTATGTCTATCTTCCACCAATAATTTCAAGTCCAAGCTCTTTACGTTTTGCTGTTGATAATGAATTAATCTCTTTTCCGTCCAAAATAATTTTACCTCGTTGTTTCTTTTAGTAAAGCATTAGTAGCTTCTACAAATTGCTGTTGACCGTTTCCATCAACTCCTGCAATGCCAAAGTTTCACGTTCACGTACATTTAAGTTGAGTCATAGAAGAATATCTTTTTCTCAGCAGTATCAGCGTAAAATTCCAGCTTCAGAATGTTTTTCTTCCATCTCTTGAACGTTCATGTTGATTATTTCTAAGTCTTTACCAATCGCCAAAGACTAGCTAGTTTTTCTTTTTTGTTGTTTCTGCTATTTCAACTGTTCCGTAGTATTCACCCGCGACGAATAATACTACAACGATTTGCAACAGCCATAATTTCATTAAGTTTGTGAGTAATTAATAAAATAGTTTTTCCTTCCGCTTGAAGATTTTTAAGAATAGCTAAAAATTCTTTAATCTCAGCAGGGAGTTAACACTGCATGGGTTCATCAAAAATTAAAATGTTAGCATCTCTATATAACATTTTTAAAAATTTCAACCCTTTGTTTGCATCCCTACACTATCTCTACTAAAGCCTTGGATGACTTCTAAACCATATTTTTAGATAAATCTTTAATTTTTACTGCAGCACTTTCTCGTCAGTTTTTCCTCTTTACTTCTTCCATCCCTAAAATAATATTTTCAGCATACAGTGAAGTTTTTAATAAGTTTAAGTGCTGATGACCATCCCTATCCTAGTTGGTTAGCATGCTTAGGATGCTAATATCAGCTTCCCTTTTATTCAATTTAATAACACCGGCTTCTTGATGGTACATACCAAAGAACAAAACATCAACAATAGATTTTCAGCACCATTTTCACCAAGCAAAAGCATGTGAATTTCATTGTTCTTAACTTGAATAGTGATATCTTTTATTTGCGTGAAGTCATAAACTTTTAGTTATGTTTAGCATTTCTATAGCGTACATATCATTACCTCTCTTTTATAAATTCTTACATATATATATTATAATATAATTTGACAAAACTGATATAGCTTTTTAAATATTTTTAATATATTTAACATTCTTTTACAAACTAAAAATTTATAACTACACTACTGTATTCGTTTTATATTTTATAAACATATTAATTTTATCTAGTTAATACTAAAGTAATTTAGAATATAAATTTTTAATACTAATTTTTTAAAAATATAAAAATAGAATTCTCACAAAAAGACCTAGCAAATGCTAGGTCTTTTGGCTCTAAACTTCTTAAAATTAAAGTTCTCCGTCGATATTAGCTTTATCAGCTCACACCAGCTGCATCAGCTGCAACTGTTGCTTTACCAGATTTTAGATCTTCAACAACTGTTTTTAATTTTAGCTTTTGATATCATCGCTTAAGTTAGGGTTTTTCTGCTGAGTCCAACTCCATCTTCTTTAATTGTGAAGACTTTAGCTTTCACCTTCAAATTTTCCTGACTTTAATAGCGTCTAAGATGTTAGATGCTGCAACGTCGATACGTTTAACAGCTGAGATTAAGATAACTGATTTTTCAACATCTTTTCCATCTTTATCTTTAGCTTTGACCATACCTTCAGAATATTGGTCTTTATCTACACCAACGATGCGAGTGTTTAACTTCTCCGCTTTCTTTAGATGCTGGTTGCTCTTTCTTGAGCTTCTTTGATGATCACTTCCAGTACCACCAGCTGCTACGAAGATAACATCAGCTCCAGCATCAAACATAGTTGCTGCTAAGTTTTACCTTTGTTAGTATCGTTGAATGAACCACTGTGGTTGTAAACTACTTTGATGTCTTTCTTAGCTGCTTTGCTCTTTATGAACGAATCCAACACCAAATTTAACTACTGCTGGAATTTTAGCTCCACCAATGTATCCAACTTTACCAGTTTTTGATTGTAAAGCTGCATGCAATCCAGCTAGGTATCCTGCTTCGTGTTCTGAGAATGTAACTGATTCTACGTTTTTGTTTTGAACTACACCATCGATAAAATAGATATCTTGGAATGAATCTGCAACTTTTGGTAATTCTTTTTCAGTGAAACCAGCTAATGAAATTACGTCAGAAGCTTTTGCTGCGTTTTGCAAGTTTTAGCGATATCACTGGTTTTAGTTTCGATTGGGTTAAGTGCTTTACCACCATTTTTCAGCCCAAGCTTTTACTGTCTCAACGTTACTTTGGTTGAAACTTTTATCTTTTGCTCCACCTTCGTCAGTTACAACACCGATTTTTAATCCAGAGTTGCTAGAAGATGAATTTCCGTTAGATGATTTAGAAAGAACATCCAACAATAATTAATGCTGCTGATAAAACAGCTGCTATTAACGAAAATATCTTTTTCATAAAAAGTCTCCTTTGTTTGTGATTTGTATATTGTTTATAACTAAATAATACCCACATTATCTTGAAAACATCAAGAAATTATTTATTAAATGTTAAGATTTTCTTATAATGTTCGTTTTTGGAGTATAAAAAGTTGTTGTATTGACATTTTAAAAACTAATTTTCCTGTTCTATTACTTTTCCACACATCAAGTATAAAAAGTAAAAGCATTTTCAAAACATTAATATCGTTTTCATTTTTCCGAATTATACTACTTCCAAAGATATTACATGTATCTATAAAACTCTATATATGTTAAAACAAAAAGATTTAATTAAGTTATATTTCACGAACTTTAAATTAACGTGTTATAATATTTGAAAATTACTACGTTATTAACAATAAAAATAAATCTCTATAAAACAAAATTTTAGTTTATAAAGTTTTACCTCAAAACTAACCGATGTGTTTATAATTTTATCAATAATTTTAGAGGAAATTGATTATAGTTCACCTTCTAATTGAGTACCTAAACCTTTTGCTTTTAATTCATCTCCAGTAGCTGCTACTTCAACTTTCCTGATTTTAGTCTTCTAGCCTTAGCAATTTTTGTTTTGCCTCTTCGCTTAGTTAGGATTTTCTTTTGGAATACCTCACCATTTTTCTTTAATACCAAAAATGTGTTCTACCTGAGTGAACTTACCTTCTTCGATTTCATTTAAGATTTTTGTTACAGCTACTTCAATATTTTTAACAGCAGAAGTTAAGATAGCAATGTTCGATATTCTTTTTCCATCTTTATCTTTCCTTTAAAAATACCTTCTTCATGTTGATCTTTTATCACACCAACAACAGTGCTTGAATTTCTCCACTCTTAGACATATCAATTGTTCCACGTTCTTTAGCTTCGAAATTACACCGTTACCTGTATTCCGCAGCAACAAAAATTACATCTGCTCCTGGTCATACATAGTAGCTGCTAAAGTTTTACCTTTGTTTGTATCTGAAAAAGTTCCTGTAATTGTACATTACTTTAATATCACCTTTGCTGCTTTAGCATGCATTACAAACAATACCAAAGTCGCTCTACCGGTGGAGTTTTTGTTCCTCGATACGTCAACTTTCCCCCGTTTAGTTGTAACGCCGCTGCAAATCCTGCTAAATAACCAGCTTCTTGTTCTTTAAAGATTAAAGCAATATTTGGAAACATCAACAAAAGTATCAACAAACATGAATATCTTTTATATTGTTCCTTTACTTTTGGAATTTCTTTTTCAAATTCAAAACCTGCTAAAGAAATAATATCAGACACTTTTGCAGCATTTTGTAAATTAGAGAGTTATATCCGATTGAGTTTTCGTTTCTAAAACAACAGGCTCTTTCGCACCATTAGCTTTCGTCCACACTTGGATTGCCTCTACGTTAGGCTTGAGTTTAAAACTCTTATCTTTTTGCTCCACCTTCACCAGTTACAACACCAATCTTATAGGCATTCTTTCCCATCAGATTTCGTATCATTCTTGCACTCTTTGAAGAACAACCAGCAACAATTAATGATAATGCAACTAAAGATTGCAAATATAGTACGTAATTTTCTCGCTATCCTCCTTAAAGATTTATGTACTAAGACCATAATACTAATTTTTAAATCGTTTGCAGAGATATTTTTACAGATTTTTAAAAATATAATATAACTAAATACTTCTAAAAATACTACGATTCCTAATGATTCAGTACTTTCTTTTCGTTAACTAGAATACTACTTTTATCATATATAATCTATATAATTCATCCTATCAACTATTACTCTGCTTTTGAAAGTGATCTCTAAAAATTGTAGACGTTAATAATAAATAGATTAGAAATTATATATTTTTCTGAATGTTTTATGCTATAATATTTTGATAAAAGCATTTTTCAGGAGGATTTATATTATGACATATTATGAAAATATTGTAGAAACTGCAAACTACATAAAAAGAAATATTTTGGGAACCTATTGACTATGCGAGTAGTTTTTAGGAGTAGTAGTACACTTGAACTTGAAGATCGACAAGAACTTGGTTGTGAGAGGCTATTCCACTTTTCCCAGGAAATAAACATGCTAACCGAGTTAAAGGACATGCTAATAAACTAACTTTTGGTAAAATCTCTGGTAAAAACGTACTAGTATTAAACGGTCGCTTCACTTTTATGAAGGATATAGCATGAAAGATGTTGCTTTTATGACATATGTTGTTAAATTTTTAGGAGTAAAAGGATTATTCATCACTAACGCATGTGGTGCTATTAATACTAACTTCAGTGAAGGTGATATTGTATGTCTTGACGACTTTATTTCACTAGTGAGTAAAAACCCTCTAATGGGAGAAAACGATCCACGTCTAGGTGAAAGATTCGTTGATATGACTACACCATTCGACCCATATCTAGTAGAAAACTTACACAATTCTGCTAAAAATTAGATATTACTTTACACAGGGTGTTTATGGATTCTTCAAGGATCCTTGCTTTGAAACACGTGCTGAAATTCGATGCATTCAAAACAATGGGATGTGATGCTTGTAGGAATGTCTACAGTTCCAGAAGTAATCGCTGCAAACCACGCATCACTTCCAGTTGCTGTTTTTAGACTGTGCTACTAACATGGCAACAGGGAATACAGAGACGACCATGAGCATGTATTAAAAACTGCACAAAAATTAGTATAAAAGCCTGAAAAATCTTTTAATAGAAACATTAGAAAACTTAAAATAGAAGGAGTAAAATTATGGAAAAACTATTTTCGAAAATCATTGATGGAGAAATCCCAAGTTACAAAGTTTATGAAGATGAATATGTATACAACTTTTAGATGTATTCCTATAACAAAAGGACATACATTAGTAATACCTAAAAACATAGTAGAAATATATTTGACTGCGATCAGAAACAGCAGCTAATATCGGACGAGTTCTTCCGAAAATTGCTAATGCAGTAAAAAGCATATGGTTGTGATGGAGTTAACATCTTCCAAAACAACGAAGAATACGCTGGACAAAGTGTCTTCCACCTTCACTTCCACATTGTACCCAAGATACAAAAGATAAAGATACAAACTTCGATAATTTAGAAGTTAAATGGCCCACCACAAAAAGTTGAGCCAGCAGAATTTGAAGAAATTCAAAAAGCAATCGCTGATAGATTAGCATAAACAAAAAGATAGCTAGATAAAATTTTAGTTACCTAGCTATCTTTCTTATTTTCCTTCTTTTGATGCGAATAAAGATACGATAGAATCTAAAGTTGTTTTTGGTTTTTCTTCAACAAACTCTTCTACTTCTTCTTTTACTTCTTCTGCTTTTTCAATTACAGGGGCTACCGCTCGTGAATTTGTTCTACAGTCAGTTCAACTTTTTCTTCAGTAGTGAGTTCCTAACTTCTTTTTACTTCTTCTACAACATTATAGTACTTTCAAAGTTGATTCAACAGCTGGTGAAACTGTTTCTTCTACTTTTCTACTACTGGTGTGAGTCACTTCTTCTACCTTTTTCCTACAGGTTCTACTACCTGCCCTTGTACTTTTTCAACAACAGGCTCTGTCCTTCTTTCACTTCTTCAGCTTTTTCAGTTACTTCAACTTCTGCTATCTTCTTTACTTCTTCTGCTTTAGCACTAATTCAACAAGTTTTCCTCTACTTTCTCAACTTCTTCAGATGTGATTAATTCTTCTAATTTCTCTTTGTAACTTATCTTTTTCTTCTTGTGCTTTTTGCTTCTAATTCTTGAGTTTTTCTCATTAATATAAGCAGTTAGTTTCTCAATACTATTTTTAGTATTTTCCTTTAATAAATCTTTGTGTTTTCTAACTCTGGGATTTTTGTAATAATAGCTCCTAATGCACTCACAGCTCCTAAAAGAGCACCTTTAAAAATTTTACCCATTTGTGATTCCTCCTAATTTCTTATCAGTATTGATTTTTATTTATCGAATAATGTAAAAGGATTTAAAAGGTTTTTATTTTTAAAGAATTAACCTTTTATTCTCTTAAAATTCAAAAAGTTAATAAAGCAATAATCAAATACTTGAGTTTAATACTGCTTCTGTGAAAATTATTTTTATTTTTAAGTGTTTAACCCTTGCTGAATTTCTTTATGAGCCTTTAATCATAGGTCTAGCTTGTGGATTACCTAAATAACCACATGTTCTTTTTAACAACATCACAGCTTTTCGGATCTCTATTTCACACTCAGGGCATTTGAAACCTTTCTTAGTTGGTTCAAATTCTCCCTCATAACACATTTATAACAACGGTCAATCGGTGTGTTTGTTCTCAGTACCCTACCTTATCATAAGCGAGTCCCATACCTTCTGAGTGCTTTAAGTTTTGTTTAATACCGGATACTCACAGTATGGATAAATCCACCACTAGCATAATAAGGATAGTCTTTTTCAAATCTAACTTCTCAAAAGAGTCGGATTTTTCTAACATCATAGTGATGTGAATTTGTATAATATTCTTTATCCGTTATATTCTCTACTATACCAAACTTCTCAGTATCCATGCGGCGGGAATCTATCAGTTAAAAGATTACTAGGTGAATAAATACTGTGCCAATAATCACCTTCTGCAGTCCATTTATCTACATTCTTTCATATATCGCATAATGTCTAATGTGAATTCTTTTGCTTCAGAATTTTTCTCCATTCTCCACCATAAAAACACTCTGACTTCATATAATCCTATATACCCTAATGATAACGTAGAACGTTTATTGTCAAATAGTTGTTTTCACCCTATCGTCAGGTTTAAGTCGTTTTCAAATGCTCCATGCATATAAAGGTGGTGCATTTTGAGGTTTTGCTTCACCACAACGTTTTGCTCTGTAATCTAAAGCATCTTTACAAATAGCTAATCTTTCTTTAAGATTTCCCCAAAACTCTTCTTTATTCCCCTTAGATTCTAGTGCTATTCTTGGAAGATTTAAAGTAACTATCACTAGATTCCTTACGACCACTTTCTACAAACTCACCTTGTTCATTTTTCCATGCAGGTAGAACGATCTCACATCCCATAGGAGTTTTACAACTTCCTGTAATTTTTGTTGTTGTATCATACATCAGAACATCTGGATACATTCTCTGGGTTGCACATGATAAGGCAAGTTCTTTCACATCATAATTTTGGATCCGTTGGTTTAAATTCAATCCATCTTTAATAACAAAAATCAACTTAGGAAAAATAGCTGTCTCTTTTCTTTTCTAAACCATTAATTCTAACTGCAAAATTGCTTTTTGTATCTCTTTTTCGAAAATACCCCTCACCTAAGCCAAAACCTAATGATGTAAATGGAGTTTGTCCTTGTGATGAATATAAAGTATTTATTTTCATATTCTAGAGACGCATTGCATCGAAAATATCTTTTTCGTTTTTATCAGCAAAAAGCTCTTTGTTTTTCCTCATCATCAATCCACTGCTTGTGCCATTTTTAAATTCTTCTCATAATTTAATTTAGCAAAAAGGTGCAGTACTTCATCAATTCTATCAGCACTTTTCATCCACCATATTGACTTGAAGCAACATTGGCTATTATTTGTGCCATTTGAGCAGTTGCTGTTTGAATACTTTTAGGGCTATCTACGTCTGCATTTCCTATTTTGAATCCTTTTGTCAACATTTCTTTAAAATCAATTAAACAACAGTTTGTTAAAGGTTGATACGGAGAATAGTCTAAGTCATGATAATGAATATCTCCTTTTTGATGAGCATTTGCCACGTGATTCGGTAACATTTTAAGTCCTATTGCTTTGGCTACTATACCACTCGTTAAATCCCTATGAGTATTAAACACCAAGCTATCTTTATTTGCATTTTCATTAACTACATTTTCATCGCGATTAACTAGTTTTCAATAGCTACATTAATATCCAAACTACGTTCCGCTCAATGTCACCATACTTCTATATCAACACTACTCCTCATAAATCGCCTCTTCACCAAGCGTAAGTAGCGTATGTTCTACTATTTTTGTAACTCATAGATTTTATATTATCTTTGAATCTGTTTCCTATTTCTATAATGACAGTATCTACAATTCCATCAATATTAACGCTATGATTTTACCAAATACAGAGTGAACTGCTTTTTCTATCCTTTATAAATTTTCTCAGCATCAAACTTAACTATTCTTCCATCCCTCTTGATTACTAATAAATTTTTTTGTTAAATTATCCATCTTTGCTTTTGTATATGAATATAAAATTACTACTACGCATGTTATCCCCCATTTCTCTTTTTAAATTCTATTTATAAAAACATTATAATACTATCTTATCTCCAAAAACATCTACTGTCTATAACGTATATTTCCGGAAATTCAGAAAACCTATTACATAGCCTTTGAGAGTATTTTGTGAATTTTTAGCCTTTCTGTTTTCTTTACATGAACTTAAAAACACTATAATATCAACGATTATATGGGTTTACATATACTTCTGTATTAAGATTCTTCCTTTATTATTTATAATACAGTTTCTATAATCTTTACTTAATAATAATTAAAAATGACATTTAAAAAGTTCACTTATGACCAAGAAATTTATTTTTATCACTTAAACTATATTTTTAATAAGCTAATTTATGATAAAATTGTGATTAAAGAACAAAGTGAGATAAATATAGACACAAATTGAAAAATTAACAGATCGGTTATTTTCTATGGAAAATAACAACTCGATTATAATAAACGAATTAGAACCATATGTAGAATTATTCATGCACTATGAGTGTGCAATGCTTGAAATAGAAACAAAACTTAACGTATTCGATAAAGAGTTTTCTCTTCATGGAGAAAGCAATCCTATTGAATCAGTCACTACTAGATTAAAAACTCCCGTTAGTTTTAATGAACAAACTAAAACGACTGAACCTACCTTTTGATATTGATACTATAAAAACAATATTTACGATGTCATGCAGGTACGTGTAATATGCTCATTTAAAAATGATGTTTTCAAGTTAGTAGATGCTCTTAAACAACAAGACGATTTAACGGTAGTGCTGAAAAGACTATATTAAAAATTATAAGGATAATGGCTATAGAAGCTATCACCTTATTGTAAAAGTTCCTATTTTCTTGTACGATAAAGTTGAACATGTTGCTGTTGAAGTTCAATTTAGAACTATAGCAATGGTTTCTGGGCAAGTTTAGAACATAAACTTAGATACAAGAAAAATCTAAGCGAAGAAAAAGAAAAAAAGAAATCGAACGACGCCTATTACTTTGTGCTGAAATAAGTGCCAAGTTAGACAATCAAATGCAAAAGTTAAAGAAATTATTGAAGACAATTCACAATTTCTATAAAATAAAAGAACCTCTAATTTTAGGTAACAACCCTGTGTTAGGGTTTATTAAATTGATGAAACTACTTTTCACACTGTGCTTCATCGAATAACTAAAGTAAATTACTAATCCAACTAAAATCCAACATCCGAATATTATCCATGTAGATAATTGAATTCCATATAATAATACAATAAATAATAATATAGAAATTATTGGTAGTATGGCATTCCCGGCATAGTAAAACCAGCTTAGCATTGGGATATTGTTTTCTTATTACAATTGTCGAATAACTAACCAGCGTAAATGCTAATATCCAGATACATTGGCTAAATCTGCTAACTGTCCTAACGGTAAAAAAACCTGTTAGTAATGCCATTAATATTCCTACACCTATTGTCGTTGAACACGGTACTCCATTTTTATTTAATTCCATTAATTTTTAGGTAATAATCCATCTCTACTCATTGTAAATAATATTCTAGTGGAAGCGAACATAGTAGCTAATGGCTCTGCTAATAAACCCTATTACAGCTCCTGAGTGAGATTATCCCCGCAATCTTATCTTGTCCTACTCCCTCTAGAACATAAGCCAGAGCATCACCTTTTTCCCTAATTGTGAGTATGGAACCATTCCTGTTAAAACAAGACATACAACAATATAGAACGCAGTACAAATTGAATGTAATTATAATAGCTCTTGGTAGAGACTTCTGAGGATTTATAGTTTCTTCAGCTGAAGTTGATATTGTATCAAATCCAAGATATGCACTGTCGTAGCTCCTACCATAATTCCTGATAAACCTTGAGGCGAAGTCATTTGTCCAATTATGAGTTTCTACATAGAATACTCCAACTAACACAAATAAAACTATTACAGCGATCTTAATAACTACCATAAAGGGTATTAACGAACTTACTACTACTTGTTCCTTTAAACAATACAATCATTATTAGTAAAACTACAGAAATCGCCAAAAAGATTTCCACAGCCTCCTTCACTAGGTGAGACTTGTAAATTCCTTTGGGACAATAATGCAAAACCTTCTAGTAAATTTTTAAAATAACTAGACCAGCCATTTGCAATCCTAGCACCAGCAATTATGTAACTTCCTCCAAGAAGCCAGCCCATTGAATGAGCAACAATTTCACCTAATGTCATGTAACTATAAGTATAAACACTTCCACTAGATGGTATAGCAGATGATAACTCAAGCATAACTATAGGGCTGTTGAAACCTGAGCTAAACCAGCAATTAAAAATGAAAAACTACCGATGGACCTGCTTTTAGATGATGCCTCACCAGTTAGAACAGAATACCTGAACCAATTGCGAACCTACTCCTAAGAGATTAAATCAATAGTTCTCATAGTAGAGCTTCAAAGTTTTTATCACTTCCATGAAGTATTGTTTTCCAATGTTTTTTCTAAAAATCCTCATCAATCTCCCCTCCATTATTAATTTTAAATTACTTTTTCATCTCTTCCTTAAACTCATACTTCAATAAACTAAAAAGTAGGAATAACCCTCCCAATATTAAAGAAACTAGAACAGCATGAACTTATTATTGTTCCATCGCTAAATTACTTCATATAGCTCTCTAGAAGTTAGTAATACTCTATTTTAGTATCAATAAACTATCCAAAAACTATATTTACTAATATTATAATTATTTAACAACCCTAATCTCTCTAATAAACATCATTTAAAAAGTTATTCCCACTGAAATTAATATTTAACTTATATTATCTTCTTATTTCTAATGTTTAATTAATAATAATTTTACCCTTTTTATATATTAAAAATATATCACTGCATCTTTTAGAATTTCTTTTGCATTTGGTTTCTTGAAGAAATTTACTAGAACTATTGGTCCTGTGCATCCCATTCCACTTTCTGCATAGATACCATGTTTCCATAATAATTTCGTAGCATCTTCAAGATCAATATGTCTACTCCTGATATTTGTGAAGTTACTACTTCTTTCTCAGGTACTTTTTACTTCCTCAGTATTTGATCCTTCTTTTTAACTTTTTAATTTTTGAAATTAGTTCCCCTAATTTAGCATTATTTGCTTTTTCGTATTCTAGTTTAGCTATTTCATTAACTTTACCTTTTGCTATTTCATAAGCATATTTAAGCGCATTAGCTACAACTGGTGAGCCTGATGCTCTCGATAAGATTAATATTCTTCTATCATAATCTTCACCAACACCTGGACCATAACCATAGCCACTAGCCTCATAATCTCCACCTGTATTAAATGCTGAAAATACCTTCATAAATAAGTTCCCAGTCAATGAATCAACAACCATAACGTCTGGTGTAGCCATTAATAAATCGTTACCTCTCATTACTGATCGCCATCTGCTCTTTGTGATGTTGCAAATTCAAAATTGTACCCATTACCTTTAAGGTCTAATAATACTTTTTCAACTTGTCTTGCACCTTCTACGTTTGCAATTCCTACTGTAGGATTTTCTATTCCTAGTGATTTCGCAGTTGCAATACCGTATAATGTATTTCTCACCATAGCTTCTACTCTATTAGTAGCAGAAGTCCCTGTAGTGGTCGCAAGAAGCATTTCACGCCCCCTAGCAGGTGTAATAACCCTCCCTACTGTAGATACTCAATTGGGAAGTTATAGTGCATTGTAACACAAGATGCTATTTCCCCTTTATCTAATAGGTCTTCCATAATTTTGTGAGCTTCTTCTTCATCTTTTTGCTTCATATGATTCGAAGTCCTTATGTCCTTCACCTATTAAAACTATATCGAATATAGGATTTTTAGCTAATATCACTCTTGAACTAAATTTTCAAAGCCGTGTTCACTACCTAAAGTTGTTAAACCAACTTTTAATTTTTTCTTAAAGTTTCCTGTTTCATGGCATTAGCCACTTCTAGCAATACTTCTGATATAATACTCATAGTATCACCCTATTCTTCTAACATTTTCTTGGGAAATTTTTCTCATTGATTCTGCTATAATTTTTCTTATTTCATCTTTAGAAATTCCTGCAGCTTCTCCTTCTACAGCTCCATTATTTCTTTCAATTACAATAGATACTCCATCGAATAAGTTAGTCATTCTTCCTAGAATAAACTTCCTTTACCTACTATCATAGCTTTACGGTTTTTATCTCCTTTTTGTAAGATCGTCAATTAAGAATCCTATATGGCACACCTGAAGGAATATGTCCTTGAGTTGGAGCCCATCCAGGTAATCCTTTAGCTCGATAAATGATTTTAATTCTTTTTCTCAATATCTCCACGCATTGCTGCTAAAGCTGCAATCATTTTGTAGTTAACTTCGGGAACATTTCCTGCTCCTGCGAGACTTGGTAATATCTGGGTTTTGCATTTCTACAGAAAATACATCAACATCTGTAATTTTAAGTTAGCTTTATCTAATGGATTAGCAACTAAAGCTCCCATTACAGCCTGTGGTGAAGATCCTGTTCCTACATTATGTTTTCCTACTAAGTCAGTTCTTATAATTGGATTTACTCCATCATTTTTTCACCGATAAGAACAGCAAATCCACCTACAACATCTTCTAATACAGGTAGACCTTTTTTAACGTGATCTTTTACCATTCATTCCAAGTTTGGCACTAGCTCCACCTGCTACCACTAAAACATTTTTATAAACACCAGATTTTACTAACGCTAGAAGCGCTTATGGGGCATGAGTTGGGGCTGCACAGAAACCTCTAGGTCAGAACCAGTAGCATTAACTAATCCTACAACTTCAGCAATAGCTTTAGCGAAGTTACCACCACCACGTTGGTTAATATCTCCACATGCTTCTTCAGAACATTCAACTACATAATCAATATCTTCTGGATTTATTTTTGTAACTACGAAGTAATTCTAAAGCAGAAATAACTCCAGAAGCCTTACTACTAGATTTTTCCAAATATAACGCAGGCATTCAAGTTCACATCGACATCATGAGCTTTTTAACATAACCCACTACTTTTCCTTCGTGAACCAATGCTTCAAAATCATCTTCTTTATCGTTTATATCAGTTCCTTCTAATTTATCGAATAAAGGAGCTAGCTCTTTGAAGTTTTTCCTCTATTTTTGAACGAACACTGGCTACAAACTCTTCTGATAGTTTTACTAAATCAAAAAGCATCACAGATTTTTCATCAAAAGCTAAAAATTCATCTTGAGGAACAATTTGTCCAAATTTTTCCGTGACGTTGACCTTGCTCGTCTTTTAATATCATACCAAAGGCATTGGATAAAGCTTTTAACTCATCAGGTTTTTGTTTCCGATATATACTTGGTTAGGTAAGTAGTTAACTACTTCTTCATATGAACGAATATGATTTGATACTTCTTTTAGAAACTCAGAATCTGGATTTGTTACTCTTTCTATCGCGCAAGTAGATCCATTTCTTACTATCATATCTGGTGTGTGAACAAGAATGTATCCTGCTCCCTTAAATACTGGATAATTCATAGCTATTGTGTGCTGGGGTAAGATACCTACCCTCAGCTCCCCTTTCTTTATTTTTTATTCGAATACTGTTTGACTATCTACTTCAACAGTTAAAGCATGTAATGCTTTTTCTACAAGACCTCTTCTTAGTTTTTTCTCTTCATCAGCATCTAATTTAGGATTTCCTAGTGGGTGAGGAATTGCTATAGTAGGTACGATTCTGTTCGCTCCTACTGTTAGAGAAATCGGTACTACTGTACACTATGAACCACAGGTATACCCGCTCTCTCTATTTCTTTTACCATCGTTGCACCGCAACAGTACAAAAATACCTCAAGTAGAAGTTAAGATTACAGCATCTACTCCATCAGCTACTAATTTTTGAGCGTATTCTTTTGCAAATCCTACTGCACTGGCAACGGCTGTACCGTTACCTACAGTTGTATAGAATTTTTCATGTAAACTTCCAATTTTACCTTCTTTAACGAAATCTCTCATTACATCAACTGGTAATACTCTATCTGAGTCTTCATTTGCATACACAGGATCATATCCACCGTGAGCTGTTTCATGAGTTTCGGCAGTTAAATCGTTAAATCCTTCTAATGAGTATTCTCCATATTTAGAAGCTGAAGATGATTCGATATGATCTGGATTACCTTTTGGCACGATTCCTCCAGAAGTTACTAAGGCGATTTTTGCTTTAGTTAAATCTTTAACCGCTGCGTTTGGTTCTACTCTATCGAAGTTAGGCATAGGATATTCTGTTTCGAACTCTTCACCTTTAATTTTTCTTAACAAGCATTTCAACAGCACGTTCAGAACCACGTTTTTCACTAAAGAAGTTTACACGAACTCCTCTTTCATGGTATCCTTCTTCTTTTGGAGATAAGATTTCTTCTCCTTTAGCTAATTTCGCTGCAAATTTAGCTAATTTTGGTAAAGCTTTTTCTCATACCTGCAGCACTATCAGATGTTTCAAGAATATAAACTTCTTTTCTAAACATATCTGTACCAGGGTTTTCTACATACATAGCTGTTACTGCTGGAATATGAAGTTCGTCTTGAACAGCTTTAGTAATTGTTCCTGCTGCAACCCCGTAACGTCCTGCATTAAAAAGCTGGTCCTGCGATAAATAATTGAGGATCGCATCCTTTAATCATATCAATAAGTTCTACTTGAACTTTTTCTAAATTTTTCATTGAGTAGCTATCTCCACAAACTACTGTAGCTACTACTTCAATTCTTCTCCCAACTTGCCTTGTAACTGAACACTAATTGGTGGTAATTCAGTTCTTAATTCTGGTGCGATGTGGGCTTTTTCTTCTCCACCTACTCCAGCGAAGAATTGGTTTTATATAATGTACTACTCTTATTTTAGACATTTTTATTTCCCCCTATATTGTTATCTAGACAACAAACTACTCTCCACGAATATCTTTCATTTCGCTTGCGATTTCATCTACATCTAATACCATTTCCATCATTCCTACTTGATCTTCATAGATTGCTTCATCTATTTGTAATTTAATTTCTTCTTCTACAATGTGATATACAGCTAGATTAAGTTCTACTCCAGCAAGTGGTCCTGCGAATGTTGGATCTCCTACTGTTACAGTTTCAGCTGCTAGACCAGCAGCTTCGGCTTCTGCAGCACCTAGTAAAACCACAACGTTTTCGTTACCGAATTTTTCGGCAGCTTCTTTAATACGTTTTTGGTTTTCTAAGTCCATAGCCCCTGCAGCCGTTCAGACAAAACACTCAGTAGATGAAAATACTACTTCTAACCCCTCAATTGGTTTTACACATTCTTCGATAGCTAGTCCTGGAATCCCATCACGGTCACCAATGATAACTACTTTTTTATTAATAAGATTTACCATTATCTTATTCCTCCTTGTTCAAATCTATAACATTTATTATTTTTGTTTAATTAGAAAGTTTTGGCACTAAGTACCCAAATCCTGTTTTCGTTAGTAGCTCCTGTAATAGCTGAATTTCTACTTCGATAGTTCCATCTTCTCTTAATGAATCTTGGTTACCACCAGCAATTACATTTACTACATCGATGTGTCCTATAATTTTATCTAGTTTTTGGTAATACTACTACTTGGTTAGCATTTTCCTCCTGTAACTACAGCATTAGCAGCTACATCAGCATCAGCTAAACTTTGGCTAGCTCCATCACGCCCTGCATATTCATCTGTTACGATAACAGTTTTAACTTGTTCCGCTTCAATTTTTACAGTTCATGATTAAATCAGTATCTGGATTACCGAGATCCTTCTTGTGAAACGATTACCGCATCTAAGTTTAAGTAACGGCAAAGTTTTGCAGTCCAGTTAGATGAACGTTCTTTATCCATTAAATAAACATTTTCATTAGTAATTATTACACCCTAAAGTTAATTTCTTTACCATGTTTTTTTGTATAAGTCTTCAATAACTCCATTGTTTAAGTGTACATAAGTTGGGTTTTTATCACATGCTGATACACAGTTACCACTTACGATAGCACCATCCATAATTTCTGTTGGATATAGAATAGTTGGTACTATTTGTTTTGCATCAACACCGTATACATAAGTATCATGTAATAATCCTTGAGTTTTGAAGCATGTATACATATCCTACTTTTGGAAGATCAGGGTATTCAGCAATTTGTTCTAATAGCGGTTTTGTTTCATACACTTCTACTTCTTCAGGCTCTAATGTACGAGCTAATTCTGCAATATATCTTGCAGCTTTAAATCCGATATAACGAACTGCTTTTTCATGTTCGTGTTGCTTAATTCCTTCTTTTGGTTCAGCGATAACGATTAGGTTATTTGTTTTTGAAAATGGAGTGTATTCAGCTCCAACACCAGTCATATCGATGATACCTTCTTGGAATCCTACTATTTTACCAGTAGTTACAACCGCCATACCTTTAAGGGCGATAGTGCGTCCTTCCCCTACAGTATCTACTTTTGAAAGTATACCAGGGAATATTCCACCACGTCCTTCAACTTTTACACGAGGTTCAATTACATCCTTAACCGGAGTAATACGAACACTTTCACCAGGACGAGCAATTTCTAAATCAACAGATTCTATTGCATCATCCTCAAAAACAGCTTTTACAAGCTCTTCTTTATTTACATATAATACATTTGCCTCAATTTTTGACTCTGCAGCAAACTGTATATCTTTAATATGAATCTTTTCCTAATTCAAGACGCATACCTAATACCTCCCTTTGAGTTAATTTTAATAATATTTTTAATCATAGCTTCAATATTAGGAATAGTTGCATCGTCTTTAGTCACTTCTTCGACTTTGCTACCATCTTTTATATATCGCTAATGTTGGTAACCCTAAAAACTTTTTGTTTAATCGCAAGTCTTCTTGCTTTTGTTGTATCTAGAGATGTAAATTTAATTTTATCTCCATATGTTTCTGCCAATTTGTGTACATCAGGCATAAGAGCTTTTACATGGTTCACAACCTTGGCTCGAAGTCTACAAACACATATCCTTCTGCTTCCAATACTTCTTGTTCAAAGTTTTTCTTTTATTAAGTTCTAACATTTTCTTTTTCTCCTTTTGTTATTTTTATTTTTTAAATTTTATTCAAATTTCTCAGCAATATATTTTTCAGCGCGAATCGCTGCTACAGCTCCATCTGATACCGCAGTAACTACTTGACGGATATCTTTAACACGACAGTCACCAGCTACGAATACACCATCTACATTTGTTCTAGTATCTTCTCCAGCTTTAATGTATCCATCTTCCGTCATTTCAACTTTTCCTTCAAATAGTTTTGTTTGAGGAATGTATCCTATGAAGAAGAATAATCCCATTGTTCCATCTTCTTCGTCAGCTTCAATCACATATTCTTCACCAGTTATTAAATTTTTCAACCTAATAGCTTCTAAGATTCCATCTCCGATTGCTTCTGTAACTACAGTATTTCCTAAAATTTCAATTTTTGGATTATTTTTAGCTTTTTCTGCAGTAACTTTTTCACAGCGAACATTTTTCTCTACGGTATACAATTGTTACTTTACGAGCAAATTTAGTTAAGAATAAAGCTTCTTCTACACACTATTAGCTCCACCAACTACATAAACATCAAGTCCTTCGAAAAAGTCACCATCACAAGTTGCACAGTAAGAAATACCTTTACTTTCTAACTCTCTTATTCCTGGTGCATCTAATTTTCTTGGAGACGCTCCTGTTGCAATAATTACTGTTTTAGCAGTATAATCACCACTCACACATGTAACTACTTTTTCATCCCCCTCAAGTTCAACATTAAGAACTTCATCTTGCTTTATTTCAGCTCCGAAACTCTTAGCTTGTTCTACCATTCTTGCTGTTACACGAGGTCCTGTTGGATCTTCTACAGCTCCAGGATAGTTTTCAATTAAGTGCGTAATCGCAGCTTGTCCCCCATTTTTAGATTTTTCAAGAACCAAGGTACTTAATTTCGCACGTGAAGCATACAAAGCGGCAGATAAACCAGCTGGTCCTGAACCTATAATAATTACATCATAATGTCTACTCATAATTATTCTCCTTTAGTTATTTTTATAAAATTCTTTTTATCGCATTTAATATTAAATCATGATCGATGACTTTTAAAATCATCTTTTACTCTATCAGTCCACTGAGGAACCTCTCTATTATTTCTAAATTTCTTGAATGTTAATATCGATTCTGATATTAAATTAACTGATGAAACATCTAATGCTTCGTAATAAGTACTGATCTGTAGATTGTTTCATTCGGCTTAACACTTCCATATAAAGGATGTGTTACGACTTCCCAGTTATCATGAACATAATCTCTTACTTTTTCAAGACATCTAGATAACTTACATCTAAATATTCAACTTCTATATTTTTAAAATTTTTCTGTTACAAATTTTTGGATTATTAGTAATTAATTTCATAGTTTATCTCCTAAAAATAAAAAAACAGAAAGAAAGTTAGCTTTCTCCCTGTTGTCCTACTTCAGAGTTCTGTCCTAGTGCAGTCTTTTTACCTGAAAATTTCGTCAATATTTGCCAAATATCAACTTGTACCTTCGGTGCCTAATGTCCTCTCCTACACTATTCTTACAGTATATTTCCTTATATCTATATTTTTATACTATTTCACAAATAAATTAAAACGTTTTTCTAAACTTTTATAACAGTATATTTTAAATATATTAGTATATACTTTAATGCTAGTTTATAATTTTTTAAAAATACTACTTACTACTGAAGTGTTATTTTCATTTAATTTGAAAAATATATTTGTTTTTGAAGTGTTAATTTTTATAAATTATTACTCTGACACATTTTTCATTCAAATATATAGGATTATATAAATTATTAAAAATTTGTAATGTATATGAAAATAATTCAAATGTTTTTATACAGCTTTGAAAATTTCCATTGAAAAATATTGTCATTTTCGTTATACTTAATTTACTACAAAATAGCAGAGAAAGTTTATAAAGGAGAATAACATGAATAATACTCAAAAAGTTTATCAGCAATACTCATATGTTACTTTTTCATGGGGGCTTTTTCCCAATATATTTTTAAACTACTAAAAAGCATAGGAGCCTATGAGGTTCTGGCGTTGCGTATTCTATGTTCATTTATTTTTATGATTTTAGTAGTAGGTGTTGCTAAAAATAAGAAAAACTATTTTTTTGAAGAGATAAAGAAAATATGGGGAATAAAAAGTTTTCTCCTGCTTGTTCTAGCTTCATTTTTTAATAACAGGAAACTGGCTGACATATATAATCGCGGTAAATACTAACCATGTTTTTAGAAGCGAGCTTCGGATACTACTAAATCCTATAGTTACAATTATTTTTAGCTGTAGTATTTTTAAAAGAAAAACAACGTCGTACTCAAACTATAGCTTGCCTCTTTGTTGGAGGTTCCTTATTATATTTATTTATATCTTTAGGATCCTACCATGGATATCTATCATGCTTGCATTTACATTTGGACTTTATAGTTTATGTAAAAAGAAAAATTGTACTTAGTCCTAAGGCTAGTCTATTAATTGAAACTGCAATAGTTTCTCCAATAGCATTAGTATATGAGGGTATTTATCTTCAAACAATTCAATCACATTCCATACTTTTGGAACTGATACATTAATTTATTCACTACTATCTGGGAGTAATTACAGCAGTACCTTTAATGCTATTTGCTAAAGGAGCAACAGCTATACCTCTATACATTCTTGGTATCTTACAATATTTACCACCTACAATGCAATTTTTTTCATAGGAATTTTTGTTTACGGAGAAGAATTAAGTATTCAAAAATTAATATCATTCTCTATAATTTGGGTAGCTGTCGCTGTATTTTGTTACTCAGCAATAATATCGATGAAAAACAAAATTTAGTTAGTGAAAGTCATAAAAATAAAGTATCAAAAATACAAAAAGCGAAGTTTGATTTCTCAAACCTCGCTTTTTACTTTATTAAATTAAGCTGCTTTTTGAAGTACCTTGTTTAATCATAGAGATACCTGTTACGATAACTACACCAATGATTACCCATGTTAATACTGCAAGTGGCATACTCTTAACTAATGTATAAGCAATAGTTACCCCAATAACACCACCGATTGTGATAGCTACAGAACCAATTCTTGAATAGTTACCAGCTTTAATGAATTCTGGTGAACCGATAGCCATAAGTCCCGCACAAGATCCCATCATGATTGGGAATGCTACTAATGGAGCTTAGTCCTAGCATATAAACCATAGCCATACATGGTGCATATAAACCTACACCAGCCATCATAAGAGCTCCAAGAATGAAGTTACCTACAACCCCGATAATAAGTTTGATACCTGTTAATCCAACAGCTTCATTACCAGCTCCAAGAGCTTTTAACCAACCAAGTTGACCTGCAAAGCCATTAAGAATGCTGTTACGATTAAACACACACCCATAACAAGTTGGATTTTTTTCTCTGGAAGTTTGTTTACTATTCTTGCACCTACTAATGCACCTGCAATAGCAGCAGCGATCATTGAGAATAAAGTAATACCTTCTACTTTAACCCCTGTTAAGAATAATACTGCTTCCATGATAACCGGAATTGTATGAGCAACGTTTAGCGTACCTGGAATTTTTTTGTCAGTATCTAAGAACTTAGTAACTTTGAATAATAATGTTGTTGGTGCAAAGCTTCCGATACCTAAAGTATCGAAGAAGTCAGTTACTAATCCAATAAGGAATCCGACAATTGGGTTTTCTTTACCTAAATCATTTTTATGTTTTACAAGGTCCACCACTAGAGATGCAAGGAAGAATACCCCACCAGCTCCAATGATAATTAATAATACTGTTAATAAATCCATATATTTTATCTCCTATCCTAATAAGAATCCGTATGTAAGTGAATCGTCTGGATCATAAACATAGTTACTGAATCCTAAGATGTAACCAGAACCTGTAATTTCTGGAATAATAGCATCGAAGTCTGCTAATTTACGTTCTTCAACGATTCTACCTTTGAATAATGTACCTAAAATACTTTCGTAAACAAAAGGTTCACCTGGTTTTAATTCACCTTTTGCATATAATGTAGCCAATTTAGCTGAAGTACCAGTTCCACAAGGTGAACGGTCAATGTTTCCATCACCAAATACTACAACATTTTTGAATGTAGCTTCTGGGTGAGATGGTTTATCATAGATTTCAACTAAGTCTACAGTTTTAATGTGAGCTAATGTTGGGTGTTGAATTTCAATATTCGCATTAATTGCATCACGAATTTTTAATCCAGCTTCTTTTAATTTAGAAGCATTTTTAGGTGTAACTTCTAAACCAAGTTGATCTGCTGAAATAATACAGAAGAAACTTCCACCAAATGAAATATCAAATTTAACGTGTCCTACTCCTTCTACGTCAAGTTCAACATCGCGTTTATATAAGAATGACTCAACATTTTTGAATGAAACTTCTTTTACTTTAGCTCCATTGTCTTTTAATTTAGCAGTTGCATAAATTAATCCAGCAGGTGTTTCAACTACTACTTCTTTTTCAGTTGCACCTTCTTCAACATCTACCATTCCTGTTTCTACAGCTGCAGTAACTGCGGCAATAGTGTTATGTCCACATATTTAAGTAACCACCAGTATCCATGAGATACTAGTCCAAAATCAGCTTCTTCTTTTGTTGGTGGTAATAAGAATGCTCCAAACATATCTTGGTGTCCGTGGTTCAAACATTACTGATTTTCTTACATCATCAAGGTGTTCGATAAAGTATTGTTTTTTCTCTACCATATCTTTACCAGGAATTTTTGGAATTCCTGCTGTAACTAAACGAGCAGCTTCCCCTGCTGTATGTGTATCTATAACTGAAATCATTTTTATTTTAGTTTCATAATAACTCACTCCTTAATTTTTATTTATTATTTGCATCTTGTCTCATTTTAAGTTTTTAATAATGCTAGTGCTTTTCTAGCATCAGTATAGTCAATATTATTTTGACAAACTATTTTCTGTTTCTACACCTTCTTCAGACTTATTGAAGTCTAAAACGAACTTCGTGTATTGATTTTCTACTACAAATTTATGTTTCCCCATAAATTTTAAACCTACGATAGAAATTCCACGTTCTCCTATTTCAAACATAGTATTAGCATAGTCAACATCACTGTTTCCCCAACCATCTGCTGAAATAATAGCTCCATCTGTTCTCATTGCTTCTAACCATGTTGCAGCTCGCCATCCTACTAGATGTTTCAAGCGATTATCCTGCGGCGTTCCCACTACAATTACCCCTTGGAAATCAATATCAGGATCTGTTGCTAATGTATCTAGTAATGGATCTCTAAAGTGGTGTAAACTTGTTTCTTTTGTAGATGGTCCAATACCCATAATAACACCTCTTTCTATACCATTGCTCTTATCGCACCATCGCGATATTCGTTAGCTGTAAGTAGCACTGGCATATTATTCATATCTATAATAGAAATTCCTTTATCTATTCCACTTGGTTCTATCGGGAACAATTGATTATCATACATCATCCCTTGTCCTGCAACTTCTTTAACTAAAGCTACTTTAGGTTTTCCAGGATGGATTATAAAAATTCGTGAACTTCATCAGCATCACGTCCGCTAAGAACTTTCATAACTTCTCTTATGTTTTTGCAAATATACATCTGATAATTCAAAGATAGAAAATGCTAAAAGCTCTATCAAAATCCACATCTGGTTTAATAATAACATCAATATGTATTAAATAGTCATTATCCGCTGGAGAACCTACTTTTATTTTAGCACTAGTTGTTCTTTAAGAATACCTTCTGAAGAACCAAATTCATGCATTTGTTCGCCTTTAGTATTCGCCCCTGTTAACAACATGTAAACTCCTGTTAAAGTATGAGTTATTCCTTCTCCAAGTCTTCCTAAAACCTTTGTGAATATAGGCACTATATCCATTATAGTATTTACATAAAAATCATGTTCTCGAGGTTTTTATTATTTTTACCTCTACACTTTCAAATATTTTTTTATCATATTCAATTTCTGTTGGAATAATAAGTTCATTGTTCTCAATTTTCACTTTTTCTTCCTAAAAGCAACATTTTTCATATGAAATGCTTTAATTTGCAATCTCTCTTTTGTCATAACTATCAATCCCTTACTATTTTTGTTTCCTGTATTAATACAGTGTGTAAGTTGTTTACTAGTACAGATATTTTGTTAAAAAAGAAGAGGGACACCCGTCCCTCTTCTGATATTTCTCCTACACGTGAGCAATATACTCAAATGGAAGAGGAACTATTTTACCTGAACTTGGTATTTTAATTAGTTGCTCTAATGTTGCTTTTAGAATTTGTGTTTGTTGCTCAACATTGTTTAGTTCCCCAGCGTTAGCACCCATTGGTACAAGTGGTGCAACAGCTCTAGGAGTACCGTTTTGACGCACTACTGGAGGTAGTGCTGCTATTAAGATTGTTGGAATACCTGCTTCCTCAATTGCTCTCTGCACGATCACGGCAGTTCTATGGCAAGTACCTCAACCAGCAGTTAAAATAACTGCATCAACATTTTCTTCTTTTAATTTTCTAGCAATTTCTGGTCCTGTAGAGTTTGTGAAAGCCTCTTGGTCTCCACCACCACCCATGAATCCATAGTGGTATTCTGCTACGCTACCGATGAATCCTTCTTTTGCAAGTTCGTGTAATCTGTCGATTGGGAACATACAGTTGATGTCTCTGTTAGCGTCAGCATTATCGTATCCACCATGTGATACCATAAGATCTGAACTGTGAGCAGTATCTGGTACTTCACGGAATGTAGTATCCCTGCTAAGTTAAATCTTTTTATCTGTTTTTAAGTGAACTCCTGCTGCTGTAGCTAATGCTACTTTCATATCTTTTAACTCTTTAGTTACTGGAGCCCAAACTGGTTTTTGGTGTAATAGGTACAAAAATCTCTGATTGTAGACCTTCAAATATCGTTAATGACATTCTAATTTCTCCTTCCTACTATTCTTCATTTTAGTCTGTTTTTACTTCTTCTTGTAATTTTTTTGTATTTTAATATTGCATTTTACATAATGTTCGTCAGGTTCTTCGTTTATAACTTCTGGATAACTTAGTAAAAATGCTACCTCTTGGCCAATTTTTACTGGATAATCGAAATTAACATTCTCATAGGAATTTTAAATTGCCCTAAAGCGTCCTTTAATGTCTATCGTAACGCTAGCATCGTTATGATCAACAATTACCCTTCGAACACTCTTTCTGTAGATGCATATTTTTAATTTTTCAATCATAACTTACTTCCTATCCTCTTTTAAAATTAATCTTCTTTTTCGTAGATTTCTTGACGTTTTTTAGATTTTGGTAATACTTGTTCGTTATCAAGTAATTCTACTTTTTGTCCTGTAGTTTTTTCAATCACTTCTACGTTATTTAATTTAACGTTAGGATTCCATTTTCTTTCAGCTTTTTTGATTGTTCCGCCACCCATTTGTGTTTTAAGCATTGCTAAAAGCACGAATAGCATCTTCTTTACATAATGTATTGTTTGAAAGAATTTCGTTTTCAATACCTTGTTTAGATTTGTTGTTATCAACCATAGCTGTCATGTATTCGTTACCTACTACAAGAGCACCTTGTACTGCTGAGTAAGTCATACCAACTACTGATACACCACGTTTACCGATTTCTTCGATGTGTGAAGCAAAGTCGATGTGGTTGTTACCAAATCCTTCAGTTGTTACGATAGCACCATCGATGTCCATCGCTTCGATTGTCATACCTACACGTTTAGATACGTAGAATTTTTCTGAGTTAGCTTGAGGTGATCCAACTAATAATACCCCTACTAAGTCGATTTCTTCGTCAGCCATAGCTTCAAGTACTAATGGTTCACGGTAGTAGTGACGAGAAGTTTTCTTTAGAAGCTGGTCCGATACATGTTAATGCGTGGATACCACCATCTAAGATTTCTGTTGGCGCAAGCATTACTGGTAAGTTACCAAGGTCAACGTTTGGTTTAGCACCAAGTGTTCCTACTGGTTCTACTGGTAAGATTAAGTTATCGTGCATCGCACCTTGTCCCATGATTTCTTTAACGATTAATACTTTTTTGTTTCCTGGGTGACGATATTGTTCAATATTGATGTTTTCCAACTACTAGAGCTTTCATCGTCTAATTCTTTAAGAGCTTTACGAATTTCTTCTGTAATGTGGTCGAATGCTTTTGTGAGCTGCTAATGGTCCTGGACGTTCCATGTTAGCTCCTGCTTTGATTGTAACTTGACCTTTAATGAAGATTTCACCTTTATCTGGAGCTCCTGGACGACCCCACATAATGTTACGTTCTAATTCACCTTCAGAAGAACCAAATTCCCCGATTTGAACTCCGTTAGCATCAGTTCCTGTAGAACCATTACTACTCCTTTAAGTTCACGAGTAATACCGTGACCAAGGTCTCCTTCTTCTTTAACAGCGATTGGTTGAACGTCCATGATTGTTTCACTGTAAGTGTCATATTTATCAGGAGTGATAATTTCTAATTTAACACTTTCTACTAAAGCTTCAGATTCGCTGCTTCTTTACATAAGTCTTCTGCTGTTCTTAAAACTAAAAGTAGTTCCTTTAATTTCTGTTTTTCACCAAATTCTACTTTATCGATTTTTGTAGTGTTTAGTGTGTGAGAACGGATGAATTTAGGTTCTCCTACGTGTTTTTCTTCCGCTTTAGCTGCTACTGCTTCTACTTTAGCTGCTTCAACAACTTTAGCTTCCACTGCTTGAACTGGAGCTTGTGCTACTGGAGCTGCTTGTCCACCGATAGCTGCTAATGGGATTTCAAGGTTGATGTTTTCACCTTTTCCGATTTGAAGTTTTAATACTCCCGCTGGAGCTTGTGTTTGAGCTACCGGCGTAACCCGGAGCAACAGGCGCAACTGGTGCGCTAACTTCAGCTGGAGCTTCTACTACTTCTTCTTTTTTCTTCTACTTTTTCTTCTCCACCTTGTACGGCATCAATGATACCTGGTGTAATAGGGTATTAGAGCGTCTGTTGTTTTTAATAATTTAGCTCCTAATACTTGTCCGATTGTTAATGCATCGTCTGGGAAATGATAATAATCCTGAATCTACTAGATGATCAGAATAATCCTGGATCTTCTAAGTTTTTCTGGACTAATTACGATACCTTCCTCAGCTCTGCAACAAAATACCGCTTTATCATTTAAGTGCTCTTTTTGCAGTTTCTACTGTAATTGACATTACTTCTAACCTCCAACTAATTATTTATTATTGTAATTCTAAGCTTTTTATAGCTTCTGTATAAATGATGGTCAGTGGCACGAAAGTACATGATCGAGTACTATGATAAACTTTTTACTCCTAACCTAGGAGCTACACCTGTCACGGTGTTAGTTCAATCCTGACAAGTACCAGTAATGACTGCTTTCGCACCATCTTTTCTTCATCTTCAATACTTTTTCCGCTTGACCTGGACAAATACCTGGTAATTCACAACGTAATCTTCCATTTTTATCCGGTTTCATACGTTTACACATATGGACAGATACAACTTCGCACCCATTCCATCTGCTATTTGTCTCAAGCGTTCTTCTTGCACCACATTCACAAATAAGTATTCCAACTTTTTCTTTTCCTGTGGATATGGCATTGCTACAAGTAAACCACCTGTTGTTTTTGTTGATTGGCTCTGTTTCTAATGCAGGGCGTCCTGTAAATGGTCCACCACGCACTATTTCTCCGTGTGGATGAATATAACCACCGGCTTTTTCTATAAATACGCTTATTGGTAATCCAATTGGGACGTCTAAGAAAACGCCTGGATTTTGGACACGACCACCAACAGTAATATCTTTATCAATCAGTGGTTTATCTTCTTCAATTGCTTCTACTACGTTTAATAGTTTCACATTCGAAATAATTGCATTTTGCTTCTAGTGGCAATTGCCCTGGTTTTTAAGATTACACCGAGTGTTTCTCTTACGATAACTCGTTCGTCACCGGCAGGATACATATTAGGCAAAATTTTTAATACTAATATTAGGCTCGTTTTTACAAGCTTTACCTAATGCTAGCATTGCTTTACGATATTTTGTTTTAATAGCAATGTATCCTTCTTGCACCAGTTAATTCTACTATGTATTTCAAACCTCTTACTAAAGCTTCTGGGTTTTCTTCCATGAATTTTACGTTATGACCTAAGATAGGTTCGCATTCTGCTGCATTTGCAATAACGTATCCACCGGGAATTTGTGCAGACAATTTAATTCCAGTTGGGGAATCCTGCCCACCAACTCCAACGATACCAGCATCTTTAATTTTTGAAGTTTATCATCAGTTTGTTCTAATCTTTACATAATCATCAGTTTGTTCTTTATCCAATTTAACGATTATTTCCATATCGTTAATTTCTTCTACAACACCTGATAAACTAGTGTGAATATTTGCTCCTAACCCATTGGGGGTTGCTACTAGTTGACCACGTTTAACATGATCGCCTACATTTACAATTGGTTGACAAGGACCACCGACGTGTTGTTTTAAGTGGAATATTGATTTTTCAACATTAAACTCTAACATTACTTTTTCCTCCTTTCTTCAAAATTTGTTTTACAAAGCAGTAGTTCCAAACTTCTACTACATTTATTGTATAACAGTACACAACTTTTTGTAAAGGTTTATTTTTATTAAAAACAATATATATTTAAATTTTTATATAAATATTACGTTTTCTATACAGAATATTAGTAAGAAAAGGATTTTCATTCTAATTTTTAGACTTTTTATTTATTTAATTTATGTATAATTGAAAACAGTTATCAATTTACATAATCTCATAAACTATAACAATGTATACATTTTCACATATAACAACATTTTATTAATTATAAAAAATATCTATTAATTATAGTTAATCCTATATATCTATATACTAAAAACCTATAAAATAGGACTTTCAAACACTTTTTATATACTTTAAATAAATACATGTTATACTACTAACTTGAAATTTATATATACATCTGTATTATAGAAGATGTATGTAAAAATTTACATCTTTAATTACAAAAATACCGACCCCTAGTAGTTAGATTTTTCTCTAACTTTCGAAGTCAGTATATTATTTTCTAATATTTTCCAAGATTTATATTTTGTCTTCTCTAACAAATTATCATCATTCAATATTTCCTGTTTTAATTTTAGAAGAAGAGGTGATACATTAGTAATATTTAATTCACTTATATCCATCTAGTAAATACCGGCAGAATCGTTTTTCTCATTACCTAAAAATGTTTGTACTCTTTTAACTGATAAGTTTCTATCTCTACATCATAAACTCTACAATTATTGTAGAATTTACTAAATATCCTGTTTCTTCTAAATATTCCCTAACCAGTGTTTCAGTAAATCCCTCCTTATGTTTTTTGACTGCCTCCTGGTAAGTCTATCTATTCTTATAAGGTCCTGTTGTCTTTTTAATACTTAAGACTCTATTGTCTTTTAAACATACACCATAGACACCCTAAATAATCAACAGTCATATTACCTCCCTAAATTATAATAAAATGATGCAAAACCATATTTAAATTTGCATCATTTAATATTATTATTCTAATTCAGCTAATTTTCGCTTTTTAAATAAGGTACTAACTCTTCTTTAAGCTCGCTCTTAAAGGCAAAAATCAATAGTTGTTTTAACAAATCCAATTGTTTTCCCCTACATCATAACGTTTACCTTGGAAATCATAGCATAAACATTTTTCTTCTTCATTTAACATTTGGATAGCATCCGTTATTGGACCTCTCCTCCAACACCTACTTGTTTCTTAGCTAAGTGTTTAAAAATTCCCGGGTTAAGAACATATCTTCCCATGATAGCTTGGTTAGATGGAGCTGTTCCTGGAGCTGGTTTTTCTACAAACGTCTCAACTTCGTATAAGTGACCATCTTGTGATTTTGGAGCGATAACACCATATCTATGTGTCTGATCTTCTGGAACAGTTTGTACTCCGATTACAGAACATCCAGTTTCTTCAGCTTTATCAATAAGTTGTTTAATTGCTGGATACTCATCGTTAATTACTACGTCATCTCCTAATAATACCGCAAATGGTTCGTCACCAATGAAACTACGTGCTGTTAAGATCGCATCTCCTAGACCAGCCATTTCTTTTTGACGTACGTAGTGAATGTTAGCAAGTTGAGTTGGGTATTTCACCTTTTCCAACATCGCTAACTTACCTTTATTCTCTAATTCTACTTCTAGTTCAACATTTCTATCAAAGTGGTCTTCGATAGCTCTTTTTTGTTTTCCTGTAACAATAATTATATCTTCAATTCAGCTTTTACCGCTTCTTCCACTATGTATTGAATAGTAGGAGTATCGATAATAGGCAACATTTCTTTTGGTAATGCTTTAGTTGCAGGAAGGAAACGTGTACCATATCCTGCTGCTGGAATAATCGCTTTTCTAACTTTCTTCATGTATTCACCTATATTCTTTTCTTAAAATTTTTACAAACTAATAATAACATATTTTTATTGTTTTTGGCAAATTTTTCTTTATTTTTCAAACTATATACATAACATTTTTATTTCAGTCTCCTTCAATATCACTAATTTAAACATTGATATTATAGTTAATTCAAAATATACAAAACTAAAATAACGTTACCTTTCGAACATTTTACAAACAATCATTAATTAGGACTTAGAATAAACTACTCTATTCCAAGTCCTAATTATTTTATCGTGTATTCAAGGCTTGCACCACTACACTTGTTGTATTTTCTTTACCATTTCTATAATAGGTCACTGTAACAGTATCTCCTATTTTTTGATTTTTCAAATAAATATTTTTCTTACTGCAGCAACATCTTTTAACATCTTCACCATTTAACTTTGTGATAATATCATATTTTTCTATTCCTGCTTGTGATGCTGGAGTACCATTTTCAACGTATCGAACGACTACCCCTTGTTTCCCATCAAAATTCAACTGTGATTTTAATGTATCTCTATCAACTGTATTTACTGATACTAACTGCACGCCTAAAAGCTGGACGAATTACTTTGCAGATTGTTCCAGCTGCTCAGTAATTAATTTCACCTCATTGGACGGTATTCCAAATCCCTATACCCTCAGCACTTTACATTCGATGTTGCTTTGGCTATTTTTTGATTCATTTATTCCGATAAGTTTTACCTTCATTATTAATTAGTGCTCCACCAGAGTTACCTGGGTTAATAGCGGCATCAGTTTGAATTACTGTTTGGTTCCAGTCATTTTTACCATCACCATCAACATCCATAGGAATTTGTCTATTTACAGCAGATACTATACCTTTTTGTAACAGTATTAGATAAATTAACATCTAGAGGAGATCCATGCAAATGCTGTTTCTCCTACTGCTATTTTATCACTATCAGCAAAATCCATCGTAGCCGTCACATTATCTCCACTAATTTTTCAATACAGCTAAATCTGTCCATACATCAGTTCCAACAACTTCAGCATTAACGTTAGTTCCATCACTTAAAATTACCGATAGTTTTTTAGCTCCATTTACCACGTGATTGTTAGTTACAACATAAGCAGTATTTCCTGATTTTTTATAAATAACACCACTTCCACTAGATGCTGGTTTTAACTCTTCTGAGTTACTAGAATCACTTCAGATCTTCTTGAATTTCCTCCTAAAATTGACTCAAGATTGTTGTTAGAATTACTTTGATAGTTTACGATTGAAACTACAGCGTCCTTCGCTTTTGAAATTGCATTTACTGTAATTTGTTGATTATCTTTATCTTCTTTCGTAGCAGTTACCGAAGAATTCAATGCTTTCCCAGTTCCCATCACAGCTTGTGCTCCAAATACACTAGTAGCCCCTAAGAGTAGAACGCAGCAAAACAGTTAAAAACAACTTACCATAGTTATGTGCCGCAGATATGACCATTATTTACTCTCTGGAGAATTTTTCAAAATTATTATATTGAGAGCTATCTACATTATCATAATTTTGATAATCTTGATAATTGTTTTGTTCATTATAATTTTCTTGATTATTAAAATCCTGTAAATTTCTATTATTTTTGGTTGTTATTTCTATTTTCCATAAAAATCCTCCTTTTGATTTTTTATTCTATCATTAAAAATTTTAAAAATTAATTTTTATATTTTCATCATATCAAAATCAACTTAAACAAAGTTTTAAAAGAAAACTTTAAATGTAATAATATTTTTACACCTGCTATTTCCTCTCGGCCTAATAAATGTCTGTTTAATATTATAAAACTTTATAAGTTAGAGAGCCTATTACTATTACAAAATTTAGATTTTTATATGATAAGATTCATCTAAAATTTAAAATTTCTCACACAGTTCCTTGTTTTATAATTTATCTTAATGATATAATTCTATATATAAATTATATGAAAAATAAGAAGGATGCAACATTTGTTTGCTTGATAAAGAGAACTATATGAAAACACAAAGATACATTACATTAGCTAGCATACTTATGCTAATCTTCACATTCCTATATACATTTAATATAAACTTTGATCTCGGTAAACAACTAAATCTTGCTAACTTAGCAATTACTTTGATAGTTTTTAATTTTATGTTATTATCAGGATATATATTATTAATTAAAGATATTTTCACAATCACAGAAAAAGAACGAAATGGAATTACATTAATCTTAGTATTATTAGCGATTATATTCTTCTACTATAACCCATTCCCAAATCCGAAAGCTTTTTATCACTATACCTAGAGTTGCATATTTTATTTTTAACAATAATAATATTTTTCCTACTTATCATTGCTTTTTGGAAAGAAAAATCTAACACCTCTAATATCAGCTATCTTTATTCCATTTAGTGTCCAAAAGCTACTTAGTAAATATTAAAGGAATTATACAATACACAAGCTATACTCTTTACGTAATAATTTTCTTTATAGCTATAGCTTACACATTAAATTACTTTAGAGGAAAATAAAATTAGAGTTACAAATTTAGTACACAAAATAAATTCATTAAATACAAAAACAAAAATCTTCAAACATACAGTCAAAATATGTTTGAAGATTATTTTTATACTAATACTATATATTTTTACAAATATCCGCAAAGAAACTTTGAACATCGCCTGCTTTTTAACACAGCTTCTTGTTCTTGATCCACGATATAATTCTCACTAGCTTCCATAACCGCAAGAAGTCTCTTGAATGTGTCCGCAAATAAAGCTTCATCCTCATTTAATAAATAGTTAAAGTTCTGCTCAGCAAAAAATGGAACAAACACTTCTCTAAAGGCACCTTGACGTATTCTACCAATAAGTTTTTTTCCCCACTTGCAGTAACGAATAAATCCCTTGTTTCTCCACGAAATCTTTCGCTTTTATATGACTAGAAAAATTTGGAATCCTTCCGCTTCTTTTATACTCTCTAAAAACTGGAATTTTCAATCCTTGTTCTTCATAAAGAGCCTTATCTATTATTACGAAAACCTCTTCTAAATCCCAAAATTCTTTCGCTATATAATAAAATGCTACACGCCATCTACTATCACTTTTTGGCAATCTCTTAAATGTAGCTATTTGTTCAACTAATTTAATATCTTTTTCCAATATTGTTTCCTCTATTCTATATGAATTTAATCTATTTGAATTATTGTTCCGATACGTTTTGGAGTAGCATTGTCTAATCTATATGAGAAGAATTTATCATTATCTCTAACCGTACAGAAATCAATAATTTTTAATGTTATCTTCTAGTATACCACATTTTTCTCAACAATTCTTTGTTCAATTGCCATAAATCTAAATAATATTTGCCATCATTTTCTTTATAATAATTCGGCACTTCTAAAGCAGAAAACTTCTCTATAAGATCATAAGAAACTTCATAGTTATCAACACTAACTGACGGTCCTATAATAGTCTTAATATTTTTCTACCTTGCAATTAAATTTGTCTGTCATAATATTCACCATTTCCCCGGCAATATTTCCATATGTTCCTCGCCATCCTGCATGAGCTAAAAGCAGCAACACTTTGCTTTTTATCATAGAAAACAACAGGTACACAGTCAGCTGTGAAAATCAATAATGGTGTCGCAGCTAAATTAGTAATTAAACCATCAGCTTCCATCCCGTTCTCATTAAGATTAGAATCTGATTCAATAATACGCACATCCGCCCCATGAACTTTGTGTATTAAAAGCTATATTACTATGATTAAATCCATATTCATCAGAGAATCTTTTTCATATCCACTCTATTTTTCGCATCAACCTTCCTATTAGTAAATGCTATTTTTATATTATCATCATTAATTAAATATCCATCACGAATTTCTCGCATAGTATCCTCCCAAAGTAATCCTAATAATAATATTATACACAAAATATAAACTTATGTCCCATTTCTCTGCTCTACAAAAGTACTCTTCACATCTAATTCTTTTTAATATCTGCAATTCATAATTTACCTAAACTAAATAGGAATCTGAAAAATATCTATCTTTCAGACTCCTACTAAACATTTATCTTATTCTTCTACTAAATCTAAGTAAACTTTTTTTACTAAATGTTGTTGAATTTAGCTTTAGTACGGATTGCATTAATCACTGCACCTTTTTTCCCTATTATGCGCCCACAATCTTCTGGGTGTACTGTTAAAAATATAGTGTTCACGTGCATTTTTAACAAATTTTTCAATTTTGATTTCATCTTTATGCTCAACAATTTTCACTAACAATACTATAAATTAATTCTTCCATGTGTCTCTCCTTATTTAGCTAACAATATTAACTAATCTTCCAGGAACAACGATTACTTTCTAACTTGTTTTCCTTCGATTAATTCTTTTACTTCTTCATTAGCTAGAACAATTTGCTCTAATTCTGCTGGTGTTAAGTCTTTCTTAACGTCTAATTTAGCTATAACTTTACCCATAAGTTGAACTACGATTTCTGACAGTGTCACTTACAAGTTTGCTTTCATCAAATGTTGGCTATGGTACGTATGAGATAGACTCAGTGTTACCATAAACTTCCCACATTTCTTCAACAGGTGAGGTGCAAATGGAGCAAGTAGTTGGATAAATCCTAACGCATATTTACGAGGAATATATTCAGCTTTATAACAGTCATTTACAAATACCATAAGTTGAGAAATAGCTGTATTAAATCCTAGAATTTCGATATCTTCAGATACTTTCTTAATAGTGTAGATTATAGCTTACTTCTAATTCTGCATTATCTTTATCTTGGACTTTATCATTTACTTTTCCAGTTTCTTCATCTACGAATAGACGGTATACTCTATCTAAGAAACGACGAGATCCATCTAGTCCATTTTCACTCCAAGCGATAGAAGCATCTAACGGCCCCATGAACATTTTCATAAACACGTAATGTATCAGCACCGTGAGATACAATAATATCATCAGGGTTAACTACATTACCTTTAGATTTAGACATTTTTTCCGGACGACCATCTTTACCTTCAGCAAGAATCATACCTTGATTGAATAGTTTTTGGAATGGTTCGCGACTTGGTACTAAACCTAAATCGTAAAGAACTTTATGCCAGAAACGAGCATATAATAAGTGAAGAACTGCGTGTTCTGCCCCACCGATATAAACATCTACAGGTAACCAGTATTTTTAATTTCTCTGGATCAGCAAACATTTCATCATTGTGTGGGTCAATGTAACGTAAGTAGTACCAACAAGAACCAGCCCATTGTGGCATTGTGTTAGTTTCACGTTTACCTTTTTTACCAGTCTCAGGATCTACTACATTTAACCACTCTTCAATATTAGCAAGTGGAGATTCTCCAGTCCCTGATGGTTTAATGTTATCAGTTTCTGGAAGTAATAGTGGAAGTTCACTATCAGGTACAGTAGTCATAGTACCATCTTCCCAGTGAATAATTGGAATCGGTTCTCCCCAGTAACGTTGTCTTGAGAATAACCAGTCACGTAGTTTGTATGTAACTTTACTACGTCCAACTTTATTTTCTTCTAAAAATTCAATGACTTTTGCGATAGCTTCTTCATTGTTTAGTCCGTTGATAAAGTCAGAGTTAATGTGTTTACCATCACCGTAGAATGGTACAACAACTTCACCATTATCTTCGATAACAGCTTTGATCGGTAGATTAAACTTAGTAGCAAATTCATAGTCACGCTCATCGTGCGCTGGAACAGCCATAACAGCTCCAGTTCCATAACTTGCAAGAACGTAGTCCGCAATCCAAAGTTCTACTTTTTCACCATTTACAGGGTTAATAGCATAAGCTCCTGTGAATACACCTGTTTTATCTTTGTTAAGGTCCGTTCTTTCAAGGTCAGACTTACGTTTAACGATGTCAAGGTACTCCTCAACAGCCGCTCTTTGATCTTCTGTAACAATTTCTTCTACAAGTTTATGTTCAGGTGCAAGTACACAGTAAGATACACCAAATACAGTATCAGCACGAGTAGTGAACACTGTGAATGCTTTATCAGTTCCTTCAACTTAAAGTCAATTTCAGCACCAACAGATTTTCCAATCCAGTTACGTTGCATAGCTTTAAGACTTTCTGGCCAATCAAGAATATCTAAATCAGCAAGAAGTTTTTCAGCATAATCAGTAATTTTAAGTACCCATTGACGCATTGGACGACGTTCTACAGGGTGTCCTCCACGCTCAGATTTGCCATCAATAACCTCTTCATTAGAAAGAACTGTTCCTAATGCAGGACACCAGTTTACAGGCACTTCATCAACATAAGCAAGTCCTTTTTCATAAAGTTTTTTGAAAATCCATTGAGTCCATTTATAGTACTTAGGATCTGTTGTATTTACTTCACGATCCCAGTCATAAGAAAATCCTAATTCTTTAATCTGACGACGGAAAGTATCGATATTGGTTTTGTAAAAGTCTCTTGGGTCATGACCAGTATCTAATGCATATTGCTCAGCTGGTAATCCAAACGCATCCCATCCCATTGGGTGAAGTACATTGTACCCATTTGCTCTTTTATATCTACTTAAGATATCAGTAGCCGTATACCCTTCTGGGTGACCCTACGTGAAGTCCAGCTCCTGATGGATAAGGGAACATATCCTAATGCATAAAATTTCTCTTTTGTGATGATCGTCTAATGTTTTGAATGTCTTATTTTTCATCCCAATATTTTTGCCATCTATAACTCTGTGGTTATACCATAATTCAAGCACACTCCTTCGCTTTCAAGTTCTCTAAGTTATAGTATACCAATTTTAAGACTTTTTAGCAACAACTGAAAAGAATTTAATGTGAATTTATTGATATAATTTAACACATAAAAATGAGGATATCCATTAAAATGATTTTTACAAATCAAAAATTTTTGAGATATCCTCGTTATAATTATTTACACTTTATTAAATAATAATATTAGATTTATTTGTAGTATTCTACAATTCCATCTACAATTCCATCAGCTAGTTTTTCTTGATATTCATTTTGTTTTAGTACTTCATCTTGATTGTCAATAAATCCTAACTCAACTAAAATTGATGGAATAGATGTTTCATGAAGCACCGCAAATGATGCGCTTCACACCTCTATCATATGCTCCAGTTTTGTAAGTAGATTTTGTTGAATTTTATTAGCTAATTTTTACTTTTTCTATTCTTTTCAGGGTTGTTGTGATTTTCTTTTATTTATCGTAGGAGTATATCCATCTTCAGGTCTATACTAGTAAGTTTCTGTACCATGAGCAGCCCCTCTTCCTCCAGCATTAAAAATGAATACTAAAAACATATCCGCATTAGATTTATTTGCTTGATCGCACGACTTACTAATCCTACATCTTTATCTGTATTTCTACTGTGTTAATACTGTATAACCCTAATGACAAGTCTACTACTTTTTATTATATACACTAAGAGTTAAATCTTTTTCTTTAACACCATTTTCAAATGCTCTGAGTCACTTCCACCATGTCCAGGATCTAAGAAGATAGCACGTCTAGTGTTTTTATCTCTTGAGGCATCTTTTACCCATGCTCCATTTGCTCCAACATAATAACGACCATTATCTGCAGCTATTTGTTGCCATTCTTCCATCAGCTCCTAACCAGTAGCTTCCCTGCCCATTTTATTTCGTGCTAATGTTCCGTCTGTGTTGTAGTAGTACCATGCGTTTTGATTCTTTTCACCAACCACTTTTCACAGCTGTAGTATTTTTGAGCTCCTTTTACCCATGCTCCATCATTCCCTACGTAATAACGATTATTGTCTACCCAGGTATTTGTCACCATTCTTCCATCTGCACCTATCCAGTAGTTTCACTGCCCATTTTATTACGTGCTAATGTCCCATCTGTGTTGTAGTAGTACCATGTGTTTGATTCTTTTACCCAACCTTGTTTCTTCTCTTCTGGGCGTTTAGCATTTTTAACCCATGCTCCATTATTCCCTACGTAATAACGATTATTATCTACCCAGGCACTTGTTGCCATTCTTCCATCGGCTCTAGTCAGTAATTTCCTGCCCATTTATTTCTTGCCATTGTTCCATCTGTAGTTGTAGTAGTACCAAGCTGTTAGATTCTTTTACCCAACCTTGTTTCTTCTCTTCTGGACGTCTAACATCTTTTACCCATGCTCCATTTGATCCTACGTAGTAACGACCATTATCCACCCAAGCATTCGTCACCATTCTTCCATCGGCTCCTAGCCAGTAGTTTCCTACCCATTTATTTACTACTAAATTACCAGTTATTATAGTAATACCATGCACTACCTACTTTTTGTCCAACCTTGTTTTTGCTGTTACTTGATTTTTGAGCTCCTTTTACCCACGCTCCATTCAGCTCCTACGTAGTAGCGACCATTATCTACCCACGCATTCGTCACCATTCTTCCATCGGCTCCTAACCAATAGTTTCCTGCCCACGCATTTCTTACTAACGTTCCATTTTGGTTATAAAAACCATGTATTTCCGCTTTTTACCCAACCTTGTAGCTGCTTGTACGTCATTACTTGCTACAGCATTTTCACCGCGATTGGTGTAGCTAATACCGTTAATAAACTTAGTCCTAATTTAACTTTATCATAAAAATATTTCTTTAACTCTATTCTAATAATAAATACATTCTATTTAATTTTTATTATATTTTAATTTATTTTTTTCAAAAGAAATGTAGTAAATGTAACATATTTTTTAATATTATCCTCATATTTATTGACACTTACTCTTACTTTTTATAAAATGTATATAAAATTATAGGAAGGACTCGCTTGCAAGAGAATTACACTATGACTAAAAATACTTGTTACAGGTGGGAGCTAGGGTTTATCGGATCACTCACTTGTATAGAATTATTAAACAATGGAAATGATAGTAGTATGTTGACAAACCTTATATAACTCAAATAAAAGTTTAGAAGTTGTAGAAAAAGAGTAACTGGTAAAAAGTAACTTTCTATGAAGTTGACATTCGTGATGAAGCTAAATTAAATGAAGTTTTTCGAAAAAGAAAGGAGATATCTTTGGAGTTATTCACTTCGCTGGATTAAAAAGCAGTTGAGTGAATCTTGTCAATTACGCTTTAAAAATACTATGATAACAACGTTGCTGGAACTACAACATCTATGTCGTGTTGTGGAAAAACATAACTGTAAAAATATTATCTTTAGTTCATCAGCTACAGTATACGGAGATCCTCATGCATTACCAATTAAAGAAGATTTCCCATTATCTGTAACTAACCCTTACGGACGTACTAAACTGATTTTAGAAGAGATTCTAGGAGATGTTTACGCTGCAGATAATGAATGGAACGTAGTACTACTTCGTTACTCAACCCTATCGGAGCACACAGAATGTGGAGATATCGGGGAAGATCCAACAGGAATTCCAAACAACCTACTTCCATACGTTATGCAAGTAGCTGTTGGTAAGTTAGAAAAAGTTAATGTCTTCGGCGACGATTTTGATACACACGATGGTACTGGTGTTCGTGATTATATTCACGTAGTAGACCTAGCGCGTGGACACGTGGCTGCTCTTAAAAAATTAGAAAAAGGTAGTGGACTATCTAAATATAACCTAGGAACAGGAATCGGATATTCTGTACTAGATATTATTAAGAGTGCTTCAGCTGCTGTTGGACGCTGACTTACCTTACGTTATCGCTCCACGTCGTGCAGGAGATATCGCAGCATGTTATGCGGATGCTACAAAAGCAAAAGAAGAACTTGGTTGGGAAGCAGAGTACGATGTGAAACGTATGTGTGAAGATTCTTGGAGATGGCAAAGCAAACATCCAAATGGATTCGCTGAATAATAACAAATAAACATAGAAAATGAGTGCCTAATTAATACTTAGACACTCATTTTCTACTAAATTCTATTTAATTAATTCTTATTTAGAAACCACTATAAATGCTCACCAGTAACATTATCTTCTGGTGCCATACTGCTGATTCCAAATTTCATCGAGACTATACACTTATTAGTCCTTTCTGGATTATCTGGATCACCACATGGACTTTGCCGTTTTGATATCCACTAAGAACAACCGCATGAGTAGAATAACCTCTAACAAAAATCCCATGTCCTACAGCGCCATAAACGACATCTCCTTTTTTTAATGCTATTTCTAAATCTTCTTTAGAATTAATCGTACAGTAATTCAGGTTCCAATAATCTAAAAGCTATTTCCGCACCAAAAGCTAGATGTTCTGAAAACGTCATATTCATCTCCATGAAGTATCATATATGTAATCTGCTACTTGTACTGGCGTTACATTTTCTTTCAAACCAGATATTATCATCGATAAGGCTGTAGGAACACAACCTGTTTCTTTCATGTTAGAAATACCATATCTCTTAGATCCCCATCTAGCATCCGATTGATAATATTGAGGAAGTTTCACAGGTTTGCAGATTCTTTCCCTCGTACTTTTCTTCATTATACTATCCCCCAATAGAAAAACTTCAACTTTATCTCTTTGTTCTTTTAATAAATCTGCTTTAACATCATTAAAAACTTGTTAATAATAAACTACCAACAAGAATCATACTTATTCTCTTCTTCATAAACCTGTCACCTCCTGTATTTCAATTCAAATTTATTTATAATTATACTATTTTTAACTAATAAAAACAAATAGGATGACTCAAAACCGATAATTTTATAAATCAGTCGAATCACTCCTATGTATTTTTATAATACTTATATATAAGCTATCAATAAGATTTTCCTACTCATTAGCACTAAAATACTCACTTTTCCAACTAAATCCTTTTATTAACCCTACTAAAGTTCCCCATCCATAGCTAAAATGAACCGAGAATAATAAGAACAGAATTAACAATAATGTTATATTGAACTTATTATTAATTATTGTCATGATTGTAACAAGAACTGTAAATAATGCATAAGAAACTCCAAAAAGTATTGCGAATATCTTCGTTAATGGCAACATCAATAAACTAAAAATTATACCTAAAACAAAGACTAAAAAGGCACAAAATGGAAAATTGAGAAAGCCTTAGGGTATACACAGACTACTTTACCAATCCAGTATCCATTAGAATATTTTTGTTTCAACATTCTCTCTTTACAGTAGGTCTAGTATATTGATAAGACAATATGTCATTGCTATATCGAATTTTGTATCCATTTTTCTAATTCTGTAATGTAATTCATTATCTTCGACACGACCAACTTTTCATCTAATAATCCTATTTTTTATCAAAAATTTCTTTTCGATACATTCCTTAGAAATACAGAACTACATATTTTTCTGAAGTCTCTTTTCTATAATTAGCTATACCGCTACCAAACATATTTTTCTTCAACTAGCAACAATGTTTTACTTAAAAGCATCCTTGTTTTTCTATAATATTAGGTCGTGGCCTCCACAAACATCTTCTCCACTTTCAATAACTTTTAACATTATTTTCTATAAAATTTTTCCGTTATATGTGGTGGCAATCTAGCTATAGTATGCATTCTCCCTTGCAGCTCTAATTCCAACATTCATCCCTGCAGATAAAAATCACTTTAGATTTTTTCAGTAAAACTACATCAAAGAAATCATGACCACTCTCTTTGAACTCTTGTAATATAGCTCAACTATTATCTTTCGACATTCCGTCTATAAAGATAAGTTCGATATTTTCATGATTATATGTTTGATTTTAAAATCTTCAATTAACCTTGGTAAAAATTTCTCTTCGTTTTAAAAGTCCGATTACAACCCGAAACTAACATATTTTCTCCTTGCAAAAAGGAAGCTAGATTAAAATAACCTAGCACATCCTTTTTCTTATCTATCTTTTCTTCCTAATTTTTCATTAGCACTAAACATTATACTTGCAATAGATTCTCCCCAATACGGAGCTGTTGCGTAGTTAACATTCATTCCACCTGCTTTATTTCCTAAGTAAGCACCACGAGCTGGATATCCTGTATTACTTAAGTAGTTTCGATCAATCCAACGTGCAGCACCTAAAATACCACTATCAACATTATCAAATTTTTGTCGCAGAAGTATAAGTGTGCTATCATAGCAGCAATACCAAAAAAGTGTTTTTATCTTTAGCTATTTGACTTTTTCCCCATGCACTTTCAAGAGCACTATGAGCAACTAAGTAAAGAGCATTAACTCCGTATTTTTGTTCAGCTGCCTTAAATGTTGCGCCTTTCCCAGCTAACTTACCATTATTGGCCCCCATTAAACTGTATAATCTATTGATATCTGCTGCAGTATAGTTAGATTTTGATTTTAAATTAGAAAATTGGAAAGGATGATCTAATTTAAATATTCCAAAGTTAATTCCATCAGCAGAATAATATGATTTTCCTACTTGCATATTTGGATTATGGTAAGCTACCATTACACTGCTATACGCTGAGTATCTGTGATATACATATTTACCATCACTTACATAGTCAGGGATAAATGTTGTACTAGAGTTAACAGCTGCAACTTGTCCTGAGTTTACATAACCCGTAATTCCAGCTACTTGTACAGGGATTCTTCCGTTCACAGTAGCTCTATTATCTCTAAATAAGATTGTATCTTTTGAAACGTGAGATAAGATTCTGCCATTAGCATCATATACAGGAATATATAGTGAAGTTACTTTGTAGTAACCAGAATAAGTAGTAGAGTTAGCAGTATTTTCAGATTTCGAAGATGATCTATTAGCTCCTTTTATCCATGCTCCATCAGTTCCTACATAGTAACGACCTCCGTCTACCCAGCTATTTGTAGCCATTCTTCCGTCGACTCCTAGCCAGTAGTTTCCTGCCCATGCGTTTCTTACTACTGATCCGTTTTTATAGTAGTACCATGTACTTCCTTCTTTCACCCAACCACTTTTAACTGTTGTAGTATGTTGAGCGCCTTTTACCCACGCTCCATCATTTCCTACGTAGTAACGATTATTGTCTACCCAGCTGTTTGTAGCCATTCTTCCGTCGGCTCCCTAGCCAGTAGTTTCCTGCCCATGCGTTTTCTTACTACTGATCCGTTTTTATAGTAGTACCATGTACTCCTTCTTTCACCCAACCACTTTTCACTGTTGTAGTTTTTGAGCGCCTTTTACCCATGAACCGTCAGTCCCTACGTAGTAGCGACCTCCGTCTACCCAGCTATTTGTAGCCATTCTTCCATCGGCTCCTAGCCATAGTTTTCCTATCCACGTTTGCTACAACTTTTCCATGGTTATAGAAGTACCAAGCATTACCTACTTTTGTCCAACCTTGCTTAATTGTATTCGTAGCCGCTTGATTTTTGAGCGCCTTTTACCCACGCTCCGTTACTTCCTACATAGTAACGACCTCCATCTACCCAAGCATTAGTCGCCATTCTTCCATCGGCTCCTAACCAGTAGTTTCCTGCCCATGTATTTCTTACTAATGTTCCTTTTTGATTATAAAAGGTACCAAGCATTACCATTTTTACCCAGCCTTGTGCTGCTTGAACGTCATTGCTTTACTGCATTAACTGCAATCGGTGTAGCTAGTACCGTTAACACTACTAATCCTAATTTAAGTTTATTTCTTCTCATTCTTAATATTCCTCTGTACTCATATTTGTACACTAATAATTATACCATATTCCCATCTTATTTAGGTTACAAATAGATTATTTTTATTACATATATATTACAAAATAGCAGAAATATTATTACTTAATCTCTATAATAATAAAAAGAATGGAGATTATTTCTACATTCTTCTTTTAATATTTCTTCTAATTTTTATAGTCTTTAACACTATCAATTTCATATATACTGTTAGCTTCTAATTCTTCTACATAGACGTCTAATTTTTCTATGTTATCTTTAACCATGTTGTCCCAATATAAGTTCATAAACTCATTGCTTTTCGTAAGCTTTTATCGATCAAAACCTACGATTTTTCTGCAGTTTTCTTATCCCAGAAAGATACTCGCTTAAGATTCTTCCAGCTACTATCTACGATAATATCTTGAACCTTGTAATCATCTCCGTAGATTAAGAACCACTCGTTTTCACAATCTTCACGATACACACTAAAAATATGTTGAACGATCGATATCCGCTCTAAACATATTTTTTAAATAAATAGTTATCCGCATCGATTACATAACTATCTGCCAATTTTTTCCTTAACTAAGTATAACGAGTAGAAGTTATTATACTCAGCGTATTTATCATTGAACACTAATTCTACATTATACTTTTCTTTTTAAATAATTAAATTGCTCATGTAGATAACCGACAACTACTATTATCTCATCTATTCCTTTTTCTTTTTAAAAATTCTATTTGATACTCTACAAGAGGCACCTTTAACTTTTATCAAAGCCTTTGGAGTATTATCCGTCATAGGTCTAAGGCGCGTCCCTAAACCTGCAGGCTAATATAATTGCTCTCACTATTTTGTTACTCCTTCTCACAATAACATACACCCTAATATAATAATAAGTGATGTTACTACTAATTGTACATTTACTGCTAATCCTACAAAAATCATAGAAAAATATTATTGTCCAAACAACATAACTAACATTTAGCCCAGTTGCTTTCGCTGGTTCTAATCTATTAATAGCCATGTAATATAAAAATATAAGATACCATATTACTAACAACGAAGAAAATAATAAGTCCTCCAAATTTAACATCAAGACTAGTTTCAATTCCTAATCCGTTAAATAAAATTATTACTAAATATACTAAAAATGATGTCACCTGACGAATTAATAACGTCTCAAGCTCATTTTAAATTATTCTTCATCGCATAAGAACTTAATACACTCTACTATCCCCATGCAACAGCACAGATTAGCGCAAACATAAATCCAAGGTAAAATGATTCAACCTGTTCGCTCTTATAACTTTGGATGAAAAATACCAACAATAATTAGTGCTATACCAATAATAGTCTTTGATGAAACTTTATTTTTAAAAATATCACAGCTAGTATTACTGATACAGCTGGATAGATAGCTGTTATCGAAGAGTCAGACCACTTCCTATATACTTCACCGCATATAAGTTACACTGCATACCAATCGGCCCAGCAAGTAATGCACCTATTATGACACTAATACTTTTTATGTTCGTAAAAATTTTAAAAATCAATTCGTTTTATACTTAACTAATATTATCGCCAAAAAGTATAAAAAAATACTAATGAAATCATGGATTACTGCGACTGCAAACGGCGAAACATTATATAATGAGAATATATACGCACTTATCGCAAGACCTAATCCCCAAAAATAATCCTGATAATAAACCTGCTGATACACCTATTTTATTTTTCATAACTTTTCTACATACTCTTTCAAATTTTTAATGTCTTAAATATCTATCTTTCCCATAAGATCCAAAGTCTGCCTGTGTTCTTCTTTATAAATCGTCCATAGACTCCATAAGAAATCTTGAGTATTTTTATAAATCATAATCTTAGCTACGCTAACAGGAGTATTTTTCACTAAAATAATATTTGAAAAACTCTCCTTCTTCTGCTTTTCTAAAATTAGACTCTAAAAACAATGCAGCTAAATCCCACATTGGATCATTCATTGAAGAATACTCCCAATCGATAAGATACACTCGACCATTTTCATCTTCGATAAAATTCTCAGGAACAAAGATCGATATGACATGATTTTTATCTACACCAATCTCATTTAGGTGTTCTTCTAAAGAAAAATATCTTCTCCCTTATCTTGTCATAATAAGGATAATTAATATTACCTTCTATCAAGTCCTCATATTTTCTAATCTCATCAAAAATTTTTAAATTCACCTTCAAGAACTTTTCCTGAACTGTGCACCTTTTTAAGAATATTAGCAACATCCTCTTTTTGATTTTAAATAATGCGCATCAAAAAGTAGTCGCATTTTCAATATATTCATTTGACTTTGATTCCAGATTCAATGTCAAAAATATAATTTTAACATCTAGTTCTAAATCCGACAAGATTTTGCAAGATTATTTTTCCGCAATCCTGTTGATTAACTTATCCGTTCCTTTACCAAAAAGTTGACTATATACTTGTTATTAGTAGTTTCAACTAAGTAATTGCTATTCGTCATTCCACCTAGTTGCTCTACTTTTACTATTTCTTCTGATTCAGTAAGTAATTTTTCTTATCTTACTTTTTATTAATTGTTTCAATGTAAATCCTCTTTTCCACATTACAATATTACTTATCATTATAACATAAAAATGTGATAACTCATAGTCTTTTTACTATATTTTTCGACATAAAAATTAGGGATAAAAATAAACATTCTATCCTAAACTCAATTTCTAAAATATATTAAACAGCTTTCATAAAGCTTCTTTTCAATAACAATTATTAATTTTATATAGTACATACAAAAACAATGCTAACTAATAATACAACAATAGTATAGATTACATCATTAACTGGTGATGAACACAAAAACTTACCAAGATAATGCATAATTAAACCATGGATCATATATAATTCAAATGATATATTTCCTAAAAAAATCCAGATATTTATTCAAGAAATTAAGTTTATTTGTTAATAATAAAAAAATAAACTACAAGATCGTCATCAGAGATTTCCAATTATTCCGTAATAAAACATATTTATTTTGTAATCCCGATATTTTTCATAATAATTTCATAACGACGAAAATACACACATTAATATACTAAATGAAACAAGAAAAACAAAAATAATTTTTCTCAATAAATTTATCTATCAAAGCTTCATCTTTCATCCAAAATACACCTAAGAAAAATGCCATTATACTAACATATTCCCCAATCTCCATGATTCTGATACGCTTTCAAAAATATAAACCAATATGAAAAATATTAGCTTAAAAATAGCTATTTTTGAATCTTTATTTTTGAAAGAAACATAGAAAAATAACATATAAAACTATTATACTGTTAATAAACCAACCATTATAAATAATATTGTTGTGGTCTCCCCAAAAAGATAAGAAAAAGAGTCCATGTAACAACTTCACTTATTCGCTCTATAAATCACATAAATGATTATAAAACATAAAATGGTATAAATATTCTAACCAATCTTTTCTTTAAGAAATTCTCCATATAATTTGCGTTGTTGCTATACTGGAAATACAGTCCATAACCAGACAGAAAGAAAAACAATGCAACGATATATCGACCCATATATTCAAAATTCGAAAAATTTTCGCAGTAGTAATTTTTCTGAGAGACATGATGAAAAAAATAATAGAGTAGAGCTAAAAAGGCCTTTAGTGATTTCGTTGATTTATTACTCAAATAGTCAACATCTGTTCTCAGTATAAGATAAACAAATAATGAAATTAATAATAACATAAAAATATCCCTATGTTCTCCTTTTAACATCTTAAAAATATCATTTTGAATTAAAATTTATATTCTCTGGATCTCCATCCAAATATTCTTCTAATTCTTCAACACTTATCATTGTAACATAAAATTGTAATAATTCATAAAGATAAACGTATTCAATTTAAACATCACAATATTTAAAAGTGACTCAGAAATCTTTCTTAGTAGTTTTCATGAATCACCTAATTTATTTTATTCTATTACTTTAGTTAATTGATAACAGAAATAGTCTCTTCTATATCTCCCACTTAAAGACCGTCTTAAACGCTGTATTCAAATCAGTTGCGAACACTCTATGTATATCTTTTAATATTTCTCACAGGTTGTTCAAGTTCAATAATGTTCTTGAATCTTCTTTCGAATTTCTTGTCGCTAAGCATCTCAATAGCTTTCTCAAAGTCGATTCTACCTGAACGCGAAGAACCTATTAGTATAAGTCCTTTTTCTAATATATCACGTGTATTGATATTTACCTTGTATTCACTAACTCCCATTAGTACTAGGCTTCCTTGTGGTTTGATGTATTTGATTATGTCGTTTATCGCATATCCACTACCATCGCCACCGCAACATTCTACACCATGGTCAAAAGTTAAATCTTCAGGAATATCATCTGTGATGTATCTTTCTTTTGCGAAACTGAACAGTTCTAACTTCTCCCAGTGGCGACCTATTACGATTATCTCACACTCTGGAAGAGTATAGTTTATTATGTTCGCCATAACATAAGCAAGACTACCATCACCAATTATCGCTATTCTATCTTTTCTACTATGTGAATTCTTTAAGAATCTATCCATTGCGTGCATACCGACACTTATGAACTCTGTAATAGCCGCTACAGAATCTTCAACTCCATCATAAGCTACCACTCTATCTTTAGGTAAAGCTACGAACTCTCTCATAAAACCATCGAAACCACTTGATAAGAAGTGTGTTCCTGGCATGTAGTTTTCATAGAATTCTTCGTCACTTTGTCTTGGTGGTTGGTTAGGTATCATTACTACCTTTTGTCCTACTTTATACGTTCCTGTAGGGTCTGCGATTACTATCCCTGCACATTCGTGAATAAGTGCCATAGGTAGTTAGCTAGTACTTTGGGATCTCTTTTTCCCTTGGTAGTATCTTTTGGTCTGCGTGACATAGTGCCATGTAGTTTGGACGGATGATGATTTTTGTCACCATCATTTATATTCTCTTCGTATATTTTTGACATTAATAAATTTCGGTTTAATTAATTGATATATTTGGTTTACTCATATTACTCGTCCCTCTAGCATACTCTAGCTATCTTAAGGTCGTTACTGTAGTTATTTTTTAATGTTTGAGTATTCTCCCTCAGCTAGTGCTACTTTTTCCTTTTCATAACGAATATCTTACACGCATCTGTAAGTATTTGTTTTTCTTCTTCGTCTAATGAGTATATAGATTTAAGAAATCTAAACATTTGAAACTTTGAGGGTGTTTGACCTTGGTAGTAGTGTGCTCTGTTTGGAATGTTTGAAATATATTCTCCGTTAGTGCTTTTCTCACAATCGTATCAACAGCTTCCTACTACTGTATCTACTGCATCACTTTCTTTAGCTAGACGTATGTTGTCTTTATAACCTAAGTGTGATAAATGGACGAACTGAATCGTGAGTTTGCTGATAATATCCTCATCAGTTAAAGGTTTGTATTCATTAATTCTAGTGAATGATGTTTTCCAATAGTTGTATTTCATCAACACCACCAGGTGTAATAATGATTCTATCGCAAACGCTGAAACACTATTGTTCAACTAAGTCTTCGGCATGAGATGCAATCTTCATGAACACCGACTACGATTTTTCGATTTGGGTTCTAATGAGAACTTCTCAATTGTGTGGATAAGTGTGGACTTTACCTAATTCTAGGAGATTGTTTTTGGCATATGCTTATTCCCATTTCTAGTTCCTGTCCCACTCAGCTAATATTCCTGCGTATGTCATTTCTTACTCCTTTAAAATCTATTTTTCAATATTCTATCTATTTTATTATATCATAGAAAAACTATAAAACATCAAAAATCTTCTATCTAGTCTGATTATTATAAGCCACTAAATTAATGTGTTATAATGTTAAATAAAGATTTTAGAAAGGATTTCTTTTTATGAAAAACATAAAGTTAATGCATTACTAAAGCTTAATGGTTAATGTACTAAACATAGTATTTCCATTAATCGCTAATCCTTATAACTAGAATGCTAGCAAATCAAACTATAGCTATTTCAACACAGCAAATACCTGGGCTAGTTTTGTATACCTCTTGCAGCCTTCGGTATATGCTAACATATAGTATTGAGATCGATAAGTAAAGTTTAAGACTGACAAAAACAAAAATTAACTACGTATTTTCAAAATTATTCTATATATCGGTAATTGCTTTGGATAGCTATAACAACTTTATATTTCATATTTATTAGCGTGCAGCACATGAAACTGAAAAATCTAAAAATATTATATTATATACTTGATTCAAGCACTATCTCAATTTTTAAATATCGAGATGGATGAATGAAGCAGTGCAGAAACTACATATTTATTCTATATACACACTATTTATAAGGATAGCTATGTTAGTATCAATGTTCGCATTTGTAAAAACAGAAAGATGATATTATACCGTATGCAATTATAATGAGTGCTACTACTATCTTAAACTATCTACTAAGTTTCTTATGGATAAAAAGAAGTTTCATTTGTTAAAATTGATATTAAGACCTATTAACATCTACAAAACACTTTAACTACAATGCTTTTATTAGCAAATGCTAGCATGTAGTTTATACATTGCTTGATAGGATGTTTTATTACAAAAAGCTCCTAATGAAAACTATATCTCACTACTACACTATAGCATCGAGTATAGTAATGCTTATAGCAGGGTACTTAGTGGAGCATTAAATGTTAGCCTTCTAGATTGGGATATTACTTAGGGAAAAAGATCGAAAGCTCGTATGAATATCTAATCAGACAAGGTTCTTCACTATTCTTCTTCCTAGTGAGTACCTACAAGTATAGGGATAATGATTCTAGGGAACATATACAGACTCGTTATTTATTCATCAGACAAATACTTAGAAGCAGGAATCGTAGCAGTATCTTCGCCATTAGAACTATTATCTTGGGCTATTGAGATGATACTAGAAAACAAATTATATTGTATCAATGACTTCTGAAAATAAACTAACTTCATTTTTACTTCATCGGTGGTGGATTAAATGTAATATTAAATTCTACATATATTTTCTGTAATATTTTCAAACCAGAATACTATATTGGAACAACAATACTTGCAGAAGGTTTAGTGGTATTACTCAAATACAGTTTATTACATAAAGTTGATCGACTTATCTTCAGTATTTTCTTCGTTTGTATCACATAGCCTTGTAGTATCACTTGGATTTATACCAATTTACTTTTATTTCTAAATTTGCTTTTCATGTTCATTCTTACGAAATAACACTTTCAAAGCATGGTCTTATGGTTTGTCACGGTAATCAAATCTGTGGAATCTGTATAGGTTGCTCTAATAATACTAAAAGATTCAACAATAAACTATGCTATAAATATGGTTAAAGGAAAATTAAAAAGAGTTAATAAAGGAGTATTTATGAAACTTTTAAAAACACTAATTATAACAGCACTACTTATTTATAACCACTCTGCCAACATCATAGCTAAAAGATAATGATAAATTACATATTATTACCAGTAGCTGAATGAGTCAGATGCTATAGATACTAGAAAAGTAATGGTCATTACGCTAATGATTGATACAGGGAAGATTTCTCATCCTGATGGTTCAGACCTAGATACCCTGACGAGAAGGAATAACAAAAGATAAAAGAAAAGTACGAATGGGTTATTCGCTCATATAAAACAGTTGGGGAATTAAAGAGTTTGATTTCATTATTATAACCCGCACATTCAGAGTCGTATTGGTTCGGCATGACGTACTAAAAATCTGTTCCAACAGAAAAACTATATATTAAAAATATAGTGATGATAGAATTTCCGATAAAACAAGACTTTTGGGATAATTTATATGGATACGAAAAGAGCATTAAAGGCAGCAAAAACTAATACTGAAATTATTCAAGATATCTCAGAAAAGAGTTCACATTTTAACTCTTGGAGATATTAAAATCGATTTGTTAAATTATGAAAATGAATACGAAAAGTGACGGTTCATTAAAAAGTATATGATGACAATTTAAATTCTATCTTGGCAATAGTAAACATAAACAATACTAAGATTTTCTTAGGTGAGGTTTAGAAAATACCGAAAAAGACACCTTGAAGAAAAATATGGACCGATTAATTGAGTCAAGTAGATGTTATGAAATTTAATCATCGTGTAGAAACAACAAAATCAAATAGCAAAAAGAAATTTGTGGATAAACTTAATCCTAAAAATTATTAAAACAGGTATTAGACCTGTAGAAAGAAAAATATGCTGAATATCTAAAACATATCAGTATTATAAATGCTGGTCAACTAGATAGAGCAACAATTTTCTTTGGGAGTTTAATAATGGGGAGTAACAGATATTTCTAACGATTATCCTCACTATGGATTTTATAATGAAAATAATATATTAAAATTTAAAAATTGGAAAAATAGGCCCCTGAGATGGTTGGACACAGCACAGCGATAATTGGTACTATTTCTTTAATTCAGGTACTGTTGCAGTGGGTTGGAAATATCTTGACAACAAGTGGTTTCTACTTTAACAATGAGTGGCTCTATAAAAACAGGAATAGTTAAAGATAATAGTAACATCTACTATATAGATAAAAATAACGGAATGTTAACAGATTCTTGGAAAGAAATTGATTCAACTTCTAAATATTTCAAAAGATGGAAGAGCAGCAAAAATGAATGGGAAAACTTTTATCATTTTTGAGCTGATGGAACTTTACAAAAATAAATGGATTGGTTTCCTTCATGTAAATAGCGAAGGAAGGGTAAAGTATTTCCTGATTTTAGAAATTATCCATTATTCATAATCTCATTATTGATAATTTGTTATTTAGGGTATAGCATAGAAAAAAGCATCGTGATTCTTAAAAATCACGATGCTCAGACTGTCAACAAATAGGTCAACAGCCTGTTTTTTCTAACGAAATAAAATCCTTAAAATGGTATAATATAAGTATACAAAGGAGGTTTTAGTATGTTTAATAAAAGTAGAAAATATCAAGATGAGTAATACTAATGACATTATCAGAAATAGTACCTAAAGATCGTTTTTTAAGAAAAGTAGATAAAAGCTATTGATTTTAAATTTATTTATGATTTGACAGAAGAATACTATAGCCACACATCAGGTAGAAATTGTTTAGACCCTGTAGTATTATTCAAATTAGTGTTTTAAAAAGATTTCTATGGAATAAAATCAATGAGAGAAACAATAAAAGAATAGAAACAGATGCTGCATTTAGATGGTTTTTAGGGATGCCATGTTTCCTAAACCAGTTCCACACTACTCACATTTTCACAAAACTATATTCGACGTTTCCAAGGAACTGATGTGTTCGAACAAATATTTATTAATATAGTAAATCAAGCAATAGAAAAGAAACTGGTAGGTGGTAATGGTTTTTACTGAGTTTCAACACATATTAAAGCCAACGCAAATAAAAAGAAATTCAAAGTTGAAGTAACTACAAAAATAGAAAATTAGATTTAGAAAAAGAAATAAATGAGAGGAAAACAGGAGCCTTTTTGAGTGCCAAAGAGGACAAGTTGTAAAAAGCAGAAAATTAACACTACCGATCCGGATAGTGGATATTATCATAGAGACCATAAAGAAGAAGGTTTTATGTATTTAGACCATAGAACTGTCGATGAGGAAAAACAATATAATTATAGATTGCCATATAACTCCAGGAAACGTTCATGATAGTGGTCCATATATAGATAGATTAAATCAGATAGAAAAATTTCGGATTAACACCAGGAAAAAGTTGCGTTAGATAGCGGATATTATTCTCTAGACATACTAAAAACAGTTAGATATATATATTTTTCAGTAATAGGATATAGAAGATTCTCCAAAATCAAAAGATAAAAATATTTCAAATATTTACCAGAAAAAGATATATATGTGGATAAACGAACAGGAAATATTTAGATACAGAAATATAGATAGAACTGGATATAAACAATATAAAAGTGATGATAAAAACGAGAAGAAAATAGTAAGACGCCATAGTAAATGCGGATTATTATGATGAACTAGGTTAAGACGTATATCAAAAAGAAGGAAAACTATTGTATAAGAGAAGAAAGAAAACAATAGAACGTAGCTTTGCAGATTCAAAAACAAAATCATGGATACAGATATGCACAATATAGAGGTAAAGCCAAAAAGTACAGTCATACGCTTGGTTGTCTTGTTGCGTTCAAAATATGAAAACAATAGCACTAAGAGGTATAATCATCTCTTAATACTACTGATGCTTTAGTCATAAAAGCTTATTTTTGAAAAACGATCAAAACATCAATATGTTCATTGATATTTTTGGTCGTTTTATCAACAATCTGAAGCATCGTGATTCTTAAAAATCACGATGCTTTCACTTACTTTATGTAAAATAACCTCCAGCTAACTCTGCATCTGCAGAGTTTATAAATTGGATTTTCTTTCCAATTATAGTTAGTATTGGGTGTTTCGAAATCTTCTCCATATAGGGTTCTTAAATACTCCTGTGTATTATTAGGAATCTTTACTTTCTTGCTTTGAACTCACATTCTTTTTAAATCTAAGAATGGAATTTCATGAGTGGTACACACTCTATAACAGTGAGGTTTCCCTAATGCGTTTGTCATAAAAATATTGTATCTGAAGATACTTTATCATTTTTCTTTTTATAAATAATAAAATCTACATTAAGGCCTTTATAACTATAAGATAATTCAACTAAATTTTATTAAAATAGAATTCTTTGGTTCTGTTAAAAAGCCATTACTAATGAGATGTTTTTTCTATCACTTCAAATTCTTCAAAACTTGAAACTTGAACTCCAAAATCCATATCTAAATCATGACTTATAAAAATCATTTTCTCAGTAGCTAACCTAATAATGTTCCAAAGTCTAACCAAATATTATAATCCTTCAAATCAGAACTATAAAACTACATTCAGAATTTCCTCAAAGTTTTCTTTTAACAAATTACTTCTTTTTAGAATCTAATTCAATATTAGCTTTCTCATTTAATATTAAAGGAGATTTTTAACCACATCTTTTTATCACCTAAAAACTAGGCTAAACTTCTCTTGAGCCATTGCAACATATTACTTCTCCTTTTTATATACGCTACAAAATCATCATGTTGTATTCTTTTTCTTCTGGTGGTATTTCCATATAATCATCACCGTAAATGGTAGTGAGATATGATCGTATTCTTTTGGAATATTATACATTCTATCTTCAAATTTACATTCAACTACTTCATCTAAAAGCCTTAGCATCTATCTTTGTACTGTATTTTTGAATTCCATCAGGTAATCGATAAATTCACTTTTACTATCAATTGTAAGAATAAGCGTTAAGTTTTCTGTTCCAACTTTTTACACTAGTTAATCTAAACACTACTAATAATACATGCGAATAATATTTTTAATACCCGCTTCTTTGTTTCTTATACCGTACAAAGTATATGCAGAAAGTCAGCGATACATATCTAATTTAGTAACTTCTTTGTTTATATCTTTTGATAGTTATCAAAAGGAAATACGTCCACACGGATCCTAATTCTATATCATTTTGTATATAATTGTTCTCATGAGACAGTTCTACTATCATATACTCTATAAAACGGATAAGGATATCTAGAATCATTTTCCATGAAAACAACTTTATAAACACTATCATTATCCTCTAATATTGCTTGGCATAAACTATCATATTCATCTCTCTTTAACGCAATATCAACATCGTCGTCCCAAGGAATAAACCCTTTGTGTCTTACCTAGTAAACTTCCATAAGCTAAAGAGTAATTGATTCCTTTTTCTGACAGATATTATGAGATATAATCCATAACACCTAATTCTATCTCTTTAATTTCATTTGCATCTAATTTTTAAAATTACTTTTTATCAGTACTCACTATAGAATAGTAATAACCAGCCATTAAGAATAGAATAATACCTAATAATGAAATACCATAAAATGTAGAACTTAAGAATAAATTGAGATACCAATATTACTACCAATATCATAAGCATTGATAATAAATCTTTATTAACTAAGTCTTCTTTTATCTCTAAATATTCGTTTTTACCATTGACGCGGAAGAATGATAAAAACAAAGATTCCCATCGAGATAAATCCTGCAATTCCATTATAAAATAAAAATTTTCTAAATATCCATTATGAGTAAGATAGTGTTCTCTTATTATATACTCATCTGGATTGAGTCTTTTTACCTATTTCATACCAATTCCACCTGAATAACCAAAAATAGGTTTTTTAGGTACAAAAGATGCTGTAGATTTTCAAATTGCAGAACCTGTTATTAAAATATTCTCTTCACTTGTATCAGTTCTTTCTAAAGAAAGATTGTTATCTTTATTTTCTAACTTTTTATCTTGGGCTTCTAACCTTTTCTTTATTGTATTTTTAAATACTGTTCACTAGTGAAATTAACAGCTTTATAACTGATAATACAACTACAATTGCCATAACTACTTTTTAGCAGCGATTTAGCATTTCCTTTTTGATAAAACATCACTATTGAATAAATAACTGATGCTAAGAACATACAGATAAATGCTGTTCTTGAACCAGATAAGACAATATAAATAAAATTCAATGCAATAGTTGATGAAACTAAATATCTATAGTTCTTCTTGAAACCACATATTTTTGACACTAAAAATATAATTACAATTAAAAAAAACTAATGATAAAAAGTTTGGACTTGCTAAAATACCAAATAATCTAGACTCTACAAATCCTTGTCTAATATACAACCCTTTGTAGTCATGTGTACTCTGTAACCTTTCAATAATGCAATTGAATTAATGAAACTAATACTCAAAAGTATTAAGTACAGTAACCGTATAGAAAAAGTAATTATATAATTTTTACCCTCTTCTCTAGTAATTCCTGTAAATATAGGAATACTGTTAAGAAATAATATAAAAATATTAATGTGTTTTTAATATTTGTAGAATATCCATACGATATCACTAGAATACTAGTAATTATATTAAAAAGCAAAAAAACAGTAATAAATATTCTATTGTTTTTATTTTCAAAATAAACTTTTTATGAATAAATTATACGTCGCTAAAAAGAATTCCAAGTAACGTCATTCCTCACCAACAATTTTGTTGCTGATATAAATTGTAATGGTACTATAGACCACACATACAATAAACAGCAACTATTAAAATAAATGCAGATTTATTTTAAAATAATTTTTCTATTAGTTTTAACATACTCTAATTATATCCTCTCTTCTCTATTGTTTTCTATATAGATTTCTATTCAATAATAAGGCTACGAATCCAATTTTCTACCTTTTGTAAATAATGAATCTTTTAGTATATCCCTACTATGATTTTTAAATACGATATTAACTTGTTTTTCTAATTTTTATCGTTGTATTCCTTATCTAACAATAATCTATCCAACACATAGAAATATGCCCAATTCATTTCTCATTTGAGCTACATCTTGTAATTCTGGATACTTTTCTAAAATAATCTTTCTATTTTTGTTCATAAGCTTCTATTACATTTAAAACTTAGTTGAAAATTTCTGAGTAGTAATACTACTTTTCTCTATGAACATAGTAGTATTTTTTTCTCATTTGTCGCTACCACTACATTGCATTTATCAGAAGTTTTATCATAATAAATGCATCTTCAGCAATTTTCCCAATTTCAAATTTCAAATCTGTAAATAAACTCTTTTTATATAATTTATTAACAGCTGTAACGATAATATCTTTGCTTCCATAACCATTTTAATGGCATCTTTTAGAACTTAGTTCCCATATTTTTCTTATCAGCAACTTGTTCCTCAGGAACATTATTATAAACATCGTAATGTCCACATAGATAAATCAGCGTTTGCATCTTTTTAGATTATTCATCAATACTTCATACATATCTTCATCTATGTAATCATCACTATCTATAAAACCGATTAAATCAGATTTTGCTTCATTTATACCGACATTCCTCGCGTCAGATAAACCACCATTTTCCTTATGAATTACCCTTATTCTAGAATCTTTTGTTAGCTAGTTCATCACAAAAGTTGTCCACTGTTATCAGTAGAGCCGTCATTAACTAAGATAATTTCTAAGTTTTTATATGTTTGATTGATTATTGAATCAACACAGCGCTCTAAGTATTGTTCTACATTGTATACCGGTACTATTACACTAATTCTTTCGTCCATAATATTCCCCTTTATACTTAAGATAACTATTTTCCATATCCGCTATTACCGAATCATGATGTGGAACTTGCTTTTTCCTTTGGTGGAGGTGTCATATAATCACCAAATGCTGTTCTCGAGATAAATATCATACCCCCACAGGTATTGGCATTTTAGTATTTTTCAAAAATCTATAAAGATATTATCTTCAAGTACTTCAATTGGATATTTTTCTTCATATATCCAGGACCTGTGCAAAGTTCTGTTATTCCATCACTTTCTTCAAGCGTATATTTCGTCATTTCTTTTTCAGCTCTTTTCCAGATTTTATAACGTAATTTTCCAGGTGTTAAACCTAACAGTATAGTACTACCCATTTTCATAATTGCTCCATGTTTTTCCGGGATAGTTTGAGCACAGAATAGTGAATAAATCAATGCCCAACGAACTTGTTTTTTTCTATCTGCTTCATTTTTAGGATAATAATCCAAAGGAATAACATCTAACGCTAAACCATGTGGCATATCTAAATCTTGCTGATATGGTTTTATACATGTTGTTTCTTTATCGCGAATCGTGATAAATAGATTTCTATCGACGAAGTTACTGTCACTTTTGATAGAAATATTGTTCTTTTGGCATACTTTCTCCAAAGTTCTGGAAGTTTTTCATAATCTTTTTCTAGGCATGAAAAATCTAAGTCGTCATCCCAAGGGATAAATCCTTTATTCCTTAGACCACCAATAGCTCCACCACCACAAAGATAACAAAAGTAAGTCATGTTCACGACAAAATTCTACAAAATATTCAGCCATTTCTAAGCTCTTATTTTTGTATTTCTTTTTAAACTACTCACCTACTACCTCCTCGACTAATTCCTTGAAGTTTTTCAATAATAACAGCTACATCTCCATCACTAAGTCTAGTGTGTAGAGGGTAATGTTATTTCTTTTACATAATAATTATACGCATTAGGGTAGTTTTTCAATGTCAAATCCTAAGTTTTTATACGCAGTTAATAACGGTAATGGTTTATAGTGAACATTACAGCTAATTCCACGTTCTGCCATTTTTACAATTATTTCACCACGTTGTTTCAAATGTAGCACCTTTAACATGAGTTATATACAGGTGTCCACAAGATTTATAATCTTCTGAACTGTGACTTAGAGCTGTAATTCTTGTCCCTTCGAATCCTTTTATTATACTGATCGATAATATCTTCACGACGTTCTAAAAAGTTTAGGATAACGATCTAATTGAACTAATCCTATAGAGGCTGCGATATCAGTTAAATTGCATTTATATCCAGGTATAACAATATCGTATTCCCAAGACCCTGCTTTTGTTTTAGCTAAAGCATCTTTTTGTTTGACCATGAAGAGAATATATTTGATATTCTCTATATAATTCTTCATTATCAAAGTTTTCATTTTTCTTTCCAAGTTACACTTCCACCTTCAGCGGTAGTGAAGTTTTTCACAGCGTGGAAAGAAAATGTAGTAAAAAGTCAACTACAGAACCCATTTTCTTACCTTTATAAGTACTTCCTAAAGCATGAGCTCCATCAGCTACAACAGCTACTCTACCAAGTTTTTCTTGATATTCGCTATTAGCTTTGAATAGGTGTTTCTTACTTTCAATAACTTCGAAAATCCTGTCATAATCACATGGAATCCCCGCTAAATCAACAGGAATAACAGCTTTAGTATTCTCAGTAATAGCATCAGCTAAAGCGTCATAGTCCATCTCGTGGCTGTCTTTAGCGATATCAACGATAACAGCCTTCGCTCCAACATGATAAATCACACTACAAGAAGCAGTATAAGTCATCGCAGGAACGATAACTTCATCACCTTCACCAATACCTAGAACACGTAATGTTAATTCTAACGCTGCAGTTGCAGAATTAAGACAAACCGTTTTAGGTGTATCCGTAAATTCTGATAGTCTTCTTTCTAATTCTTTTGTCTTCGGTCCTGTTGTAATCCAACCTGATTTTAAAGTATCTATTACTTCATTAATTTCTCCATCACTAATATCTGGTGGCGAAAAATGGTATATTATATTTTTTTCATCTCAAACTCTAATTATTTTTTAATAAATATTTCAATTCTATTTAACAACCGCAATAGCAGTTCTTATCATTATTTTAATATCATTTATAACACTGAATTCTTCAATGTACTTTAAATTATATTTCATCTTGTCTGGAAGAATTTCCTCCACATAGATTTCATCTACACTTCTTCCACTTCCTTTGAACTTCTCAATAACTTCATCTTCATCTTTGTATTCGATACTCGCTGGAGAGTTATTCCTGCAGGAAGAAGTAATGTTGCATTCATTTTCATCAGTATATTTATCTACATACTTTTGCTACTTCAGGTCTTACTCCTACAAAACTCATATCACCTAGTAGTACGTTTATAAGTTGAGGAAGTTCGTCAAGGCGAAGTTTGCGAAAGCTTATGCTCCTGTACTATACGAGGATCGTTTTGCTGGTAACAGCTGTTCAAACTTATCCGCATCTTTAACCATAGTTCTAAACTTAAAAGATTCTAAAAAGTTCTGCCATATGTGGTTATACGCTCTTGCCTGTAAAACACAGGACCTTCACTATCAAGTTTTTATCAGATAGCTATTCCCTAAGATTATTGGCGATAAAGGAATAAGCAAAATTAATGCCAGCACCTTATCAAAAGTAATTTCAGAAATAACGATATCTTCTTCTTTTCAATCGAGCTCTATACTTTTTACCACTTCTGTTTCAAATCTATTATCAATTTTCATCTTTTCACCTTACTTATTTAACTGAACACTTACAAACAGTTTATCAAATTTATTCCATCCTTTTTATTATAACATATTTCTAGATATAACAGAAGAAAACCCAGTAAAAAGACAAACCAAATTAGGTTGTCTTAAATGTATCTATACCACTTTCTCATATCCCTATAATCACATAACTATTTTCTTCATATCAAAATTTTCATCATGTAATTCATATCTCAATACATACCATAAATATCCTTCACTAACTTTGCTAGTAGATATGTTAATTTTTGAGAACTATCCATATTTGTTCTTATTAGTTCATTATGTATTTGTAGTCTCACGTTATCCTTTATAATTTAAAAAGTCTTCTTTAACATTTTTATAATTGTGTACTGATGGATAACTTAATAATATTATCATTATAGAAGTTTCGCATTAGTATTAATATCCATCGTTATAATATATACAATCAAGACTCCTATTATATAGACTATTATCGTTAAATAATATCTATAGCTATCTAAATTCTTAGCCTCATTGTAAGGCATCGAAAAGATATACATTAAAAGTAAAGAAATCTGATAAAAAGTATATATTAAAAACTAGCTTTTATCACTAAAGTAAGCCTTAAATGTTTATTTCTTACTCCTATAAAATATCCTATCACCACCAACAGAATAATCATACCTACGATGTACTATATGGATCTTCTAACGAAAAGACCTTATTCAAAAAACGATGTATTATCTCAAATATCTTTATCTTACCTTTATCTAATAAATTGCTCTTATATGAACTAAAACTAACCGCATGTTTTGAGTTGTTTCCAGATAGAATAAACATACTCTACATGAGACTTTCCAGATATAATTTATAACTAAAGGTACATGCTAATACGTAAAGTTGATATTTAAGTACTTTTAGCTTTGAAGTACCTTTAACAATAGAATACATCAAAAATAAACTAGCAATTACAAAAAATAATCCACTAGATTTTTATAGTAATTAAAATAGCTCGCAATTATCGAAAAAGATTACTATACCCTTGCTTATATCATTTTTATATCTCATCAATATTACTGTGAGAGCAATCCCATATGAAGAAAGCAATGTATCTACCGGCAAATCATATGGTAATATATTAGATGTAATCAGATATAACCCTAAAATTATTATAGGTAAAATTAATACTAACTTTTTCTTATTAATAAAAACGAAAAATACTATGTATTACAGAAATATTCAATAATCCTGTGCAAAAAGCATTACACCTTCTTGTCGTGTTCAATAATCTTACACACATAATATATAAAACTGGCGCTTCCAGTTATATAACTTTGAAACGTTATGATTGGTGTTTTAAAATTTGGGAAACTATTGAGTTACCAATAGCTTCTCTAGCTACCAAACCCCAGTGTGAAAAGTTATCATAATGTATAAACAATAAATCTTTTAAAAAAATATAAAAAACTACAGACTACAAGAAATATAAATTGCTAATCCAAAAACCTTTTTGTCTGTTGATACATCTTAAATATCTGTATCCATAGAATCCAAAAATAAAAATAATAAAACATAAGATTTTCATTATATTTAATATACCAGAAAAAAGACTAACAATCCTATGCTAGAAAATACTGTTACTGGAATTAACTCTGCGGGTATTTTTAAATCTATGCTAACAAAGATAAATATTCCCACTATCAGAAAAAAAGCAATAGTAGAAATCTGAAGTACTCTATATAACTCATTATTTCTCCTTCCTAAACACCCATCTTCTTTGAATCTGATAACTAATGAAAAATAGCAATGTATCAACTATAATTTTATGATTGTTTCCGATCACCTAGCATATGCCATATTACAGCCACTAGTGCCGCAGACATACCCATTTGAATCGACTGCTAAACTATAATATTTCGTGATAGTTTTTCTTATACTCTTCTCTCCATTAAAAAACAAAATTTTGTTCATTGTAAAATTAAAAATATGAAGAAAATATTCTAGCTAATACTGTAGAAACAATAATTGGTATTGTTCCTCTATTAATTCTATTGCTAATGCAATCCACAGTATAATCTGAAAACAAACCTATATCAACTATGAATGATGATAATGACGATAATAAATATTTGAAAAATGAACCAAATATTACTTTATATATTTTTAATGAGATCTTTAATAGGATTGAAGTGTGTTTCCGCATTATTATCATAGTATATAGTCTCAATTGTAGTCTCAGCTATACTAATATTTTCTTCAAAAGTATGAATCAACATTTTTGTTTCATATTCAAATCTTTCTCCTGGAATATCAATCATTCCTTTTAAGATCGTTTAGGAATCCTCTTAGTCCTGTTTGAGTATCAGCTATACTTCTTCCGTAAAAATTCTAAATACCGCTGGTCAATTTATTACCAGAATTTACTCTTAGGCGGTACATTATCCGAGATCAAAAATCACGACAACCTAATATCAACGACTCCGGATGTTTATCAATTTCCTTAACCATTGAAATAACATCTTCTACTCTATAGTTGTCCATCTGAATCCGCCAGTCACTAAGCCATTATATTCTTTTTACATCTGGCATTGTTAAAAATAGTTGAATGCATTCTTCAAAAGCTCTTCCTTTACCAGATTTTTGCGTGCGTCAACAATTGACATCCATACTTTTCTTAATTCTACAAAGATGTGTTTGAATTTTTACTACTTCCATCATCAACTATTAAAAATATCTTCTAATCGAGACGCTCTTAACCTCTCTACGCAATCTATTAACTCTTCAGGAGGATTCAACGCTGGAATCACTAATAATGTTTTTCATTTATTTCTCCTAATTCTTCTTATGTACGTATTATATCATATTCATAAAAATTAAAGTAAATCTAAACCTTATAGATTTTTATGTACCATTTCTTTATTTTATGTTATATTATTATTAATTAAAAATTTTATGAGGGTTTATTATGCATTCTTCAAAAGCGAAATCTTAACGTTGATATTATTAAAAGCTGTATCGTTGCTTTTTGGTTATCAGAGTTCACTTCTTCCTTTATACAGGATACTATTCTATCAACTACTCAATTTACTAATTCTATTTTTATAGTTTTTACGAAACATATGTGTGGCTTGTCCCATTGTTCATTATTGTTGCTGGGTACCTAAACAAAAATAAAATCTGGAGTAAAAATACTATCTTAATATCGGTCGTGTGTATTTATTATACTCACTTGCTATATTTATTTGACGTTGGTGAGATAGTAAATATGTTATTAATACTACTTTATTTAAAAACTACCCTTATTAATATTCTAAATTATAAATATTACGGATGGTATATTACTGTATGTGAGCTAATGCTACTTGCTCCTATCATAAATATAGCATTCAAAAACATGGATGAATCTACACGAAAATATGCCGTTATAAATATTATTTTTAGCTATATCTATCAGTTACTCTCGCAGATTTATTTTCAAATGTTAGATATTCTATTTTTAGCTCATACTACCAAATTGGTGGTACTATACTTGCCTCTTATGTACTATATAATTGGAGTAGCTTTTCTTCACAATAAAAATACTCTAAAAGTTTTTCTCTAACTCAAAAATTTTATTTTTGACAACATTATCTCTGCACTGCAGCTTACTCGTACTTAAATATTCATTGGGAAGTGCTCTACATACCAATATCTTCATCGTAATTATCACAACATGCATTTTTCATGGTTGCTCAATCTTGATATTAATGTAATTCAAAACTTAGAACTGGTATCATTTTTGTCAAATAACACTCTGCTGGCGTATTTACTTTCATATATTGTAGATAATATTACGTATCCTTTTGTAAATCAGCTTACTAACATAACTATAAGGTTTTAGCCTATTTCTTATTATAGTAATAATAAAACTTTTGTACTTACTATTATAATTGTTATAATTATTAGAATTCTATTACTAATTTCAGTTTAGATTTTATTAAAATAAAACAGTAATATAAATAAACATTAAAAAGCTTTTAGCCCACCTAACCAGTGAACTAAAGCTCTTATTGTATATAATTCTTTTTATAATATCTGCCTATTCATCTTGCAAATCACTTATAGGGAAGCGATGGGACCCAAGCTCCATCATTTCCTACATAATAACAGCCACCATCCACATATCTGTTTGTTACCATTCTTCCATCTGATCCTAGCCAGTAATTTCCTGCCCATGCATTTCTTACTGCTGAATTGTTTTTATAGAAATACCAGATCCCTTCTTTTTGCCATCCTGATTTATTTCCGTAGCCTTTTATCCATGCTCCGTCATTTCCTACATAGTAACGGTTGTTATCTACCAGCTGTCTGTTACCATTCTTCCGTCTGATCCTGTCAGTAGTTTCCTGCCCATGCATTTCTTACTGCTGAATTATTTTTTTATAGTAGTACCAAGACCCACCTTCTTTTTGCCATCCTGATTTATTTCCATAGCCTTTTTATCCATGCTCCGTCACTTCCTACGTAGTAACAGTTTGTTATCTACCAGCTGTCTGTTACCATTCTTCCGTCTGATCCTAGCCAGTAGTTTCCTGCCCATGCATTTCTTACTGCTGAATTATTTTTATAAAAATACCAAAGATCATCCTTCTTTTTGCCATCCTGATTTATTTCCATAACCTTTTATCCACGCTCCGTCATTTCCTACATAGTAACGGTTGTTATCTACCAGCTATTTGTTACCATTCTTCCATCTGATCCTAGCCAGTAGTTTCCTGCCCATGCATTTCTTACTGCTGAACCATTTTTATAGTAGTACCAAGCATCACCGCTTTTTACCCAACCATTTTGAGCATGTTGGTATGTGAACTGTATTGTCCATTTGCGTTACTATATTCACATGCTATTCCATCACCATCTCTATCTAGGTGTCTTGAATAACCATCTTGACCAACTCTAATATCTCCATACCCTTTACTCCACGCTTCTTTACAACTATGGAATGTAACTGCTTGTGCCTGTGGACTTGCTATTTCTCCTATACCTGCTACTAATGACGCAACCGCCACAATACTTAATAATCTTCTTTTTATTCATTAATACGCTCTCCTTTATTTTATTATGCTGACATGATACTATATATTGTATCCATTTTCAAATATAATCATAAAGAAATCTCAAATAATTAATATGTATTTTTTAAAAACCTAGGTTATCTATATAATAAAACTCGAATCCAGATTGTCCCAGACTCGAGTTCTATTATTAGCGTTACATATTCAAAAGGAAAGATGCCTTTTTCCGATATATTAATTAGCTCAAATTTTTGACCTTCTCTACTTTATATTAAAGTTTTTCAGTACGATACTAAATGTAGTTAGATTGTATGTAACGCTAGTAAGTTAGATGAGTAATACGTTTATTAGTCCTAAGAATATTAATGAACTATTAATCGATACCGTACTCTTAACATTGTTACTCATTTGCGCACGTAGTGTTTTGAAACATCCGATAATAGTAATAATGAGTTAAGTGAATCTGATTTTTAGAACGACATCACTGATTTGTTTAGAAAGATCGGCACTTTCGCTCATAACGTACTCACATCACTTTCTGATAGTGCTGCTGAATCATTTTGAGACCATCACCTATCATTAGAACTCGACGTCCTTTTTCCTTTTTCACTCTTAATGTACTCAAATTTCGTAACTGAGTCATACTTGTTGTACTTCATCAGTTACATCATTTAAGATTTTCTTAGTTCTTACTTCGTTATCCCCTGTTAACAAGACCACTTTTTACCATTATTTCTAAGTTCAGTTAATACTTCATTCCTTCATCTCTTAGCGGTATATCTACACAGAAAAATCGAAATTAATTGTCCTTTATACCCTAAGAATAATAGGTTATACTGTTCTTGTTTTTCAGCAATTATTTGTTTTGTTCGTCTGTAACATCACTTTTCATCTTTTTAATAATTGTCTACTTCCGATAACAACTTTTCTCCATCAATATGAAACTATACCTTTTGATGCGATATGATATAACTCTGTATGCATTTTCTTCATGCTCAATTCATCTTCTTCAGCCTTACTCACAACAGCACTAGCAATCGGATGATAGATATGTTCTTCTAACACGCTCCGATTTTTAATACTTCTTCATAAGAATATCCATAAAATGGTAGCACTTCTTGAATATATGGTTTTAGACACAGTTATTGTTCCTGTTTTTATCAAAAACAAATGTATCGATATCCTCATATTTATCAAGAGTTACAGAGTTCTTAACTACGATTTTTTTATCGATTAAGTTCTTAATAGTAGTTAGATACGCCACCGGTGTTGATAATTTCAATGCACATGAATAATCAACTAATAGGAATGAAAGTGCCTTAGCAAATGATCTAGTAAATAAATACGTAAGTCCCATCGCTAAGAAATTGTATTTTTACAATGCTATCAGCTAATTTTTATATATTTGTAGTGGTATGTATCTTCTCTACTTTCAGAATCTTTCATCAATTGGATAAGATGATGAATACGACCATTAACCTGTGGATTTTTCGACTTTAATCTAACTTCACCGTTAACAACTATCGTATTAGAATAAACTTTATCTCCGATATTTTTGACAATTGGGAAACTTTCTCCTGTTAATGAACTTTTCATCAACACTAGCACCCTCAGTCATCACGATACCATCGAATAGAATTTCATTTCCTTCTGAAACTAGAATTACATCATCTTTTCTAACTTCTGAACAAGTTACTTTTCTATTTCCTTCTTCTTCAACAAGCCACACTTCTTTATCGATAGAAGTTAAACTTTGTTCGAGAACTTTTACAGATTTTTTCTCAGACCAATTGTTAAGTGACTCCCCAAGTTCTAAAAATAAACATAATAGAACTTGCTGTATCTCTCGCACCTGTCGCTAACGATACAAGAATCGCCGCAGAGTCAAAGTGTTTCCATAGTAACTTGCTTGCGTGCTAGTAGTTTAATGTGTCTTTCAAATATCCCGAAGCTTTCCACCATGTGTGAATCGCTCTTAATGGAAGTGGTACGAATAATTTCGACATTGCACGCCAAAACATAGCATCCATTATTATCGAATAAGGACTTTCCTCAGCTTTAGCTACCGGATTCTCATAACAATTTTTACTTTTCTTTATCAATTAATTTAAAAAATTCTTGTAAACAACTGCTACTTCCTTCTTTTAAAAATAACAACAAAAGTGTACTCATCTTGATAAAAGTCCACTTTTTATGTTTTCGATTTTGACTGCTCGTTTTTAAATATACTTTCACATCTGGTGTTAAGCGAAAATCAGCTCTAACCTAGCTCTGCCACTTGATAGATGTAGTATTTTTAAAATCCATCTTATTTTTGCCTCTAATTCTTGAAGATTGCTTTCTCTTTTTCTTTTTCGTATAAATCTTTTAGCATCTGCCACTACATCATCAGCATGTTGCTTGATGTTTGATACAGTTCCTTCTACCCATCTTTTGCTTTTATAATTTTGATAAAACACTGAATAACCTTTCTTAGCATCTTTACTTGATAAAAGTTTAAGACCAAAAAGTCCCGAATGCTACTCCTCCTGCAAATACCCTAGTGTTTTAAGTGCTGCTTTAGCAACTTTTAACGCTTTTAGTGACATATTCAATTCCTCCTTATAAATATATTATTATAATTCAATTATATCACTTTGCTAATTATATGTAAATCTAAAGATATCAAGCTTTCATCTGTCATTTTAATATTTTTATCAATGTTTTGACTCTGAAATGTTTTTACTTTTCCTTAAACTTGTATAGTCAAAAATTCAATGTTTTATTTTCTTACTGATAATTTTACAACCCTTGTTTGTACAGTATTTAGAGTACACATTTAACTTTTTCTTTATAAAATTTAACTCTAAAATTATATATTTTTCTAACATTTCCTCGAGCAACTTTGCTCACCATGGTAATTTTTCTTCTCTACACTGTAGTGAACATAGTTGTTTATCAATGTAAAACATATAATTATTATTTATATTTTTCTATCTTTTTCAATATTAAAAATTCAGTTCTCTTACTACTTGTTTGTGTTAGAAATGTTTTTAATCAATCGACAGGCTATTTATGTTATAATAACTATGTTAAGAGCTGAGGATTATTCGACAAAATCGATTTTACCAAAATCATGATTTTCGAGACCACCCTCTTTATGATTAGAAAAATAGACTATACCTAGAATAAGGAGAAACTTATGATTTATATTATTGGACTTGGACCGAATGATAGTTCAAACATTAAAGAAAATATTAAACAACTTTTACTAAATAACACGAATGCGAAGGTTGTGCGCGCACTAAGGGCATCCTGCGATTTCTTTTCTTAGAAGAAAACAACGTCACATTTGAAACCTGATAGATTTTTATACAGAAAGCGAAAATTTCGAAAATACTTATAACGGTGTGCGAATTATATTCTTGAAGTTTCTGAAAAATAATGATGTGATGTATCTTGTTCATGGACATCCGATGGTTTGCCGAGCTAACTACTCAACTTCTAATAAATAGCGGGAAAGATGTTAAAATCGTTGGTGGCGAAAGCTTTTTGGATTCTTGTTTCAACACTGCACAATTCGATCCTGTAGAAGGATTTTCTCTTGTAGATGCTACTGCATTAGAAACGTTAAGACAGGTTAATCCTCTGCAACATTTACTTATTACACAATGTTATGACGATTTGACTGCAGCAGAATGTTTTCGGATGAGCTATGAGCTTTCTATCCTTACGACCATGAAGTTAAAGTTATCGAGCAAGCCGGTGCTGAAGATGAGAAAATTTACACAGCCTCTACATGAACTTTCTGCTGCGGTTGGTGAAGAAGTGAATAACCTACGTGCTTTATATATTGCGCCATTAAAAGATGGTCTTAGCTTTAATATTAAAGATTACACTAAAGATTTCGATGAAAATGATGATACTACAGAAACTGATTTAGTAGAAAAATTAGAAAAACTTGTCGCAGGTCTTAAATCTAACCTTGACAGAGAAGAAGACTATATAAGTGATAATTCGAAACTACTAGCTGAAATTATCAATACATCTCTTGATTTTTACAATCGTAAGCGATAACTACTACGAACTTAATGACATTCTTTCTGAAAGTGAAAGCAGACAGACAAAAATAATTTTATAATAAGGACATTAATATGGATAAGGTGTTAGCTTTTAGCAAAAATTATTAAAAAAAGTTATAGATAAAAATTCAATCGTTGTTGACGCTACTGCTGGAAATGGAAATGATACGCTATTTCTAGCAAAAACTTCAGCGAAAAAGTTTATGCATTTGACATCCAACAATTGGCAATTGAAAACACAACAAACCTTATTAAAAGCAGAACTAACTGATAAATGTGAGATTGTTCTTGATTCTCACTTCGAATTTGATAAATATATAGATGAAAAGATTCGTGCTGTTGTCTTCAATCTAGGATATCTACCAAATGCTGATCAGTGAGATTACAACACTAGCTGAAACGACACTTTCGACTATTAAGAAATTTTTACTACATCTAGAAATTGGTGGTAGAATCGTCATCGTTGTCTACTGGGGGCATGAGAATGGTAAGGTAGAAAAAGTAGTATTAACCGAACTTCAAAACCTCGACCAAAAAGAAGCTGAAGTGCTAATTTATCAATTCATAAATCAGAAAAAAACAATGCGCCATTTTATTATTGCAATTGAAAAAAAGAGGAAATCTCATGCGAAATAGAAATAGAATTTAAAAACTTACTGATAGAAAATCAATATGATGCATTATACGAAATACGACCCTAAAGTAATTCTGAAGAAATAATTAACAAAAATTTCTACTATGATGATGCAGATGAAAGTTTTAAAAAATCGGAGCTGCACTAGAATTCGATATACTAACAAAAAACAGAGATGACTCTGAAAATAAAAGGTGAAACTCAAAACGTTGAAATCAATGTACCGCTTGATGAAAGATATCCAAAAGAGCCAACGGTACTACCGATTCTGCCAAACGAAATTATCTCAGAGCTAGAGCAGATGAGATGTTAAAAATTAAAACTCCGATGCTAATTCAAAAATAGAAACATTAAGACACAGTAACTTTAGAAAAGGTTGCTAGTTCTTGATAGAACAATATTTATCAACGATATCGTCGATTATGAACTAGAATTCGAGACGAAAGATTATGAAACAGGACTAGCCGCATTTGAGAAACTGTTAGAAGAAAAATAATATGAATAAAAATCCAGCAAAACCAAAAATAGCACGAGCTGTTGAGTATTCGAAAACGTTAACCTAAATAACTATTAAAACAACCTCCCTTATACAATTTACTTAAAATAATAGTTTTAAGTAATTTCATAAGGAGGTTTTTATTATAACTCATTATGGGATGTGAGGAGGGCACTTCACCTTAATTTCAAAATAAATTTTACCTGTTTTTCCATTTTGAATAAAAATCTGGGATACTGAATCACTTTTGATTCACTTCCCAGATTTTTCATTTTAATATATACTAATCCTCAAAGAAACTAATCGTTACCTAGAATTTATATATACATTAAGTCGAGGACAAATTATATTTCTTCCTTCAAAACCCTAGTCTTCTTTAAACTTAACACCGTTATTTTTAGTTTTTGGATAACTGTAACTCCTATGCCACCTAACTTTTCAATTCTTTTTCCGTATAAGATTCAATAATTTCTTTATTATACAATTCAGCATCAATAAACTTGTTTAATTGTTTTCCATACCTTTGAATATAGGATCTTCTTTCATCATTTCCTTAGAAATATTCAGACGACCTTCCACTATCAGAATTACTCTTTTTCTATTTCTTCTTTATAGAGTTTTTCTAACAATTCATAATGGTATTTACTAGTAAGGTAATCTTTAGCTATATTAGCTGCGAAATGCATTTCCAGAATACTTCGGGTTTTTGCAAGTCCTTTTCATCTTGCAGAGTTCCTCTATAAAAAGCTTTTCAAGTTTTTCAAAAACCACCTTCAAAAGATAATACCAACGTATTTATTAAGTTCTTTAAGCTTCATCATATAATAATGAGCTTCATCAAGTTTACCTTGATTTATACTAAAAGATACTTAATAATAATAGTATGGGCTCTGATTCTAAATAATCGAAACGTTTAATATGATTTCTCATCAAGTCATCTCTATTTAGGTGGACATAAACATGTGTAAGTTCATCAATAACCTCAGAAAAAATCAGATGGACTCGCCGCAAAGCATTAGCTCACTACAATTTCGCACTTCTTCGTACATACCTAGCTTTAACATAATACCCTGCAAGTGCATCCGCTAATATCATCTCTTCGGTATCTTCATCACTTTCTGAATATAAAATATCCTCTCCAAGCTCAATAGCCATCTCTATACCACTATGATTTTCCTCATACAGTTCTCGTAAGGCATTAACCTTATTAAAAACACTCATATCACTATCGTCAATCGCATCGACAATATCACCAAGAGGACCATCTACATCATAATCCTCTTCCATCATATTATAAATATGTTCAAAAAACCTCGATAGCATCTTCTTTATTAGAAAAAAATTCTTCCCTTCAGTTTCTATAAATTCTTTAAGTAATAATTCAAATTTTTTATCACGTTTTACCATAAGTCATCCTCCATTAGCTCCATCTGGATATCAAACTCACTATCATCAGCAAACATTACACCATTCATATGTAAGTTTCTGATTGTTCCCCTACCTAAACCTTTTATTTTTAAAAACTCAGCCTTAGTAATCTCTAAAGAAATTTTCTTTTGTTAGTAAAAAGTTCGCATGCATAATTTTTAATTCTGTATCTCGAATAACCATGAACTGATCTATCTCTTTTCATATCAGCAACTGTTATTTCCTTACGATTGCATACTTGTCCAAATCATCACCAATAACATATTCACTTTTCCTAACATGCATAAGAAAGTCAAAAATAATACTCTTACTTAAGAAATAATCGAACTTCATAACAGTATTAGAGCTTCTAAATATTTACAATCATTATCGGTGCTAAACTTAATTAACAGGATTAGTTATTCTATCTAAAACATCAGAAATATATTTATTCTTTTTAATCAACTTTTTGTAAAACATGACTCTCTCTCTCTTCACCTTGCATCAAATAGTAAAAACTTTTGACAATAAAATGACCTCATCATCATTTTACGATGTTTATTCGCAAGTTTATAGTAACGATTAATCTCTGTAAAATCATTTTAATATAAGACTAGCTACTACAAAATTATGATACATCGGCATCATAATATCATTACCCATATCTAGACTCATATAAACTGGCATATAAGCACAAACAACTTTATTGTATAACTTATTCCTAAATAAAATTCCGCAAGATGGTGACAAACTCTTAAATGAAATAATTAATTGGAAATGACATACCCTCAACAAAACCTTCTTCAAAAATTGTAAGCTTCATCTCTTAATCGTATTAATCTTAATTCTGTTTCATATTCCGTACTATCTTTACTAACTATTTCCCAAACTCTAGCATCCACATTATATTTAGACACAGCTATAGCTTTATTAACATTAGCGACGTATTTTAGATTATCAAAATTCTCAATAAATTCCTCAAAAGTCTCATAGATTCATTAAAATTATACTCTGTCTTTTTAGAAGAAAATTGTATTTCACTATACCCTTGACTAAGGTCAAAGTCTCTATGAATTATTTCTTATTCCTGTGTACCCTTTTCTATCAACAGGAAACTTTATAATTTTTATTATTCATACTTCTCCCCTTTTATTTTTCTAGTAAATCTATAAAATTTACAGCGATTTTCTACAATCAGCTTATATATTAAAATTTTTATAAAAATTCATTACCCTTCAACTTTTATTCTACATCAAAAATACAATATAATACAAACTTAAAACTACCAAATAATCATTTTCCTCAGAATATAAAAATTTAAAATAATTAACATAAACTAAAAATTTTTATCAGTTGATTAACTTATAAATTAACATACAAAGCCAATTGAACTAGACCTTCAATTGGCTTTCGTGAAAATTTGATGAACATCATTCTCTTTCCTACAAACACATGTCTCTTCTTGTTGTCAATTAACTCGAAGAGTTCCTCAATCACCAACTGACTCTTTCTACTGACCATTTTTAGCGTAATTAGCTTCTACTACTTCTTTTTGATTCTTTCCACCAAGATTCGTTTTCTTCATACCAACGAATAGTATCAGCTAGTCCTTGACGGAAGTTTGTGAACTGCGGCTTCCATCCCTAACTTATCTCTTAATTTTTGAAGCATCTATCGCATAACGTAGGTCATGTCCTGCACGGTCATTTTACACGTTCATGTGCATTCTTATCTTTACCCATTAGCTCAAGGATTAACTCAATAACAGTTTTATTATCCTCTTCTCCATCAGCTCCGATTAAGTAAGTTTCTCCGATTCTACCTTTTGTTAAGATAGTCCAAACTGCTGATGAATGATCTTCTGTATGAATCCAATCTCTTACGTTCTTACCTTCACCATATAGTTTCGGTGTTATTCCTGACAATATATTAGTAATTTGTCTTGGAATGAATTTCTCAATATGTTGATATGGTCCGTAGTTATTCGAACAATTAGAAATAGTTGCCTTAAGTCCAAAAGAACGCACCCAAGCTTTTACAAGTAAATCTGAACCAGCTTTTGTTGATGAATATGGGCTCGATGGATTATAAGGTGTTTCAGCTGTAAACTTCTCTCCAACTCCTTCACCTTTTCCTGGTAAGTCTTCACGTAAAGGAAGCTCTCCATATACCTCATCTGTAGTTACGTGATGATATCTAACGTCATACTTACGGCACGCTTCGATTAAAAGCATATGTTCCAATAATATTCGTATGTAAAAAAATGGATATGGATCTTTTAGGAGTTATCATTATGAGATTCAGCTGCATAGTGAACTACTGCATCAGTCTTGCTGATTAGTTTATCTACTAGTTCTGCATCTGCGATATCTCAACAACTAACTCAAATCTATCCTCTGGAAGTCCAGCAAGATTCTCTCATTTCCCGCATAAGTCAATTTGTCCAGAACAGTCACATGAATATCTGGATGATTATTTGTAACATAATGTACAAAGTTAGAACCGATAAATCCAGCCCCACCTGTTACTATAATATTTTTCATCTTTTTCCTTTTTCAAAAATATTTAATACAAAGATTTCTGATACTAAGTCAGCGATCACTTTATGAGAAAAACCCCCACTGAAATATACAGCAAGAGTTCCTATTCAATCTGCGAGTTTGAGTATAGCATACCTTAAAAATTAAAATTCAATGTAGTACCATGTTTCCTATTGGAAGATATTTCTAGTACACTTCACTCACAGTCAATTAATTCGAAAGAATACCTTCTATTTCTCTTCCTATTTACATAATCTTAAAAATATAACTTTCTTTATGGTTACAAAAAGAAAACCTTTTTCCTAAATAATTTCTAGTGCTATAATAAAAGGTAGGCTACTTGCCCAAAGGAGGTGGTGAAATGGAGATAGACATCTCTCAAATCCTTGTGAATCTATTATCAGGGTTATACTCCTTTTAATAGAGTACTATCTGCTAAAGGATAATCCGAAGAAGTAGTCTTTTTAGCCCACGACATACGATTCACTTTGATGTGAATATTAAATATTAATATAAAAAGCCAATTGAAACAGCACTTAATTGGCTTTCGTCAGATAATTGATAGACATCTCTCATTCACTTTCCTATATTTTTACCATATACCTTCTCTTGCTGTCAATTAATTCAAAGGTTTGGATATAGTAAAAATTATTGCGGAAAGAATAAAAATAAATTTCTTAAAACTAGAATTTCAACACAAATTTTCATAAAAACGAGCGACTTGAAAATCAAGATTTCGGAAAAAAATTGATTTTATCGACTCACCACCACAGAGTTTATTATATATCTAAAAAGCTCTTATAACGCGTCTTTGAGATACCAATAAACTACTGCATCTATGCACTCTTATTTAAATCTAAGAATTCGAGAGCCACTAAAAATATTCTTAGTACACTTCCCCATACTCAAAAATCATTGCTTTTTCAAATTCTTTGAATGTAGCGCAGGTTTCTATCCTTCTCTGAAATAATAGCTTTTCGATAAATCAATCTGCCAATCAATTCCAAGATCTTTTGATCATCAAATATTATACCTGCATCAGCTTCTGCATTATAGTAATTATCACACTTATACATGGGAAGTTAACCTTAGGTGTTAAAGTTACAAAACCGTGAGCAAATCCTCTAGGAACTAAGTTGTCTTCTATTATGTTCTGAAAAGGATAAAACTCTCCCACTGACCATATGTAGGGGCTACCTTCCTAAAGATCTGCGACTACATCTAATACCTCTCCAGTAACTACACGAATAAGCTTCGTTTGAACCGCATTTCCTCTTTGAAAATGCAAACCACGAACGACACCAGCTTCAACTGATAATGAATGATTATCCTGAACAAAGTTAAAATCTATACCTAGTTTTTATACTTTTTCTTCAGAATAACTCTCCATAAAAAAACCACGTTCATCTTCAAAAATATCTGGTTCTATTAATTTTTACATCATTTAATTTTTTGTCATAAAACCTGCATTTCAAACTGCTCCCTATCCCTTGATTAAACAAATTCTTTTCCTCTTAATTATACTTTATTTAGTACTTTTCTAATGAAATTTATTCAAAATAAATAATAAAAACCAACCGAGATTAAACTCAATTAGTTTTTATAAAATATTACTCTTGATCAGAATTTAAGGGCATGGAGAAAAATAGAAAATAAAATCTGGGTAACAGTTTGTTGCTTGAATCTTTCCTACTTTCACTAAGTTTAACATTATTTTTATATGCAGAAACAAATAATCTGAGACATAATTAAAATTCATGAGTTTTGAAATTACTAAAAGCTAGTAATATCCATACTATACTCTAAAGCAGTTTTATTTTTATTATATATTCTTCTAATGATCATTAGAATACTCATATTTAACAGCGTTAAACATATATTCTTTATATTTAATCATTATATACAGAATACACCCTAATCAAAAACAATAAAGTTATAAGAATATATAAAAGCAAATTAATTTATATAATATTCCAAATATAGAATATTCATTAACACAATAAACGAACTTCCCATTAGTTATTAACTCTCTAATAACCCTTTCTCCTGGATGTTTAAATCTATTATTTATCCCCGAAGAAATTAAGGAAAATAGGTGTCCACATAAAAATCTCTCAATATTAAACTATTCCAATTATTATTTGCTCCCATGATGAGGCAATAAAAATATACCCGTACTACCTACTTCCTTATTATAGTGATTTAAAAATCACGATAATTTTCATTTTCTTATCTTCGTCTTGAACGAAATATCTCCTGTTAACATTGTTCCAAGGCAAGGAGCCTAACACATCCTCTAAAATACACTCTGTCATGATGACATAAAAATGAATCTTACGTGTTTCTATCTTCATGAGAGCATGATATAAACACAAACTAGATTGATTCTGTTTTAAATTGTTATACTTGCTTGAACAATAATCAGAATAAATTCCTTTCAAACTTTCTTTAACAGTATTCCTTTCTTTAACAGTATTAGAGTCTAATTTCAACAACTCCTCTAAATCTTTACAGTTATTATTACTTATAAAGATTATCTATATCCAGAAATTACAGTGCTAATATCAGCGCTTATCCTTGCATTATAAAACTTAAATATCATTTTCTTCTACAGAAAGAACCGTATTTTCTAATTTCCTTTTATCTTGGTATTTTGTAATCTATAACGATTAATATCAGGCACCTCTCTATTCTAATTTCATTAAAATCCTGTTCATCTTCAACTCCTTCACACTAAATTCACAGAACTATTTCATCAACATCAGCAAAAAGTTGCTCATTTCCATAAACATGACATCAGATAAATAGTTCTCTGTCCCCTATAGTATGGAATAAAAATATACTTTATTAAATAAATCTGGTAATCCCATTTATATGATCGTCATCAAAATGAGAAATAATCAACATATCTATTACAACATCTTTCTTAATATGTTGATTTATGGCTCTAAATATTGTTACCGCCACAATCATAAATGAATTTAAATGTTTTTCTATTTATGAGTCAATTTCCCCATATAAAATAATCCTTGACCGGCATTACATAATTTAAACTTAGACATCAATTTCTTCTCCCTTTTATTATTTATTCAATTCCTCTCTTACTACATTAGAGCTCTTTCGATTACTACGTGCATATCATAATATTTATAGTCTGCTAGACGTCCACAGAAAATAACATTTTTACCTTTTGCTTCTTCTAAATATTTTTTGATACATTTTCATTATTTTTAGCATCATTAATTGGATAATATGGTTCATCTCCCACGTTTCCAATCTACTGAGTATTCACGTGTAATAACTGTTTTTTCTTGAGTTCCTTTTTCGAAGTGTTTGTGCTCGATAATACGAGTATACGGAACTTCACGTTCTGTATAGTTCACTACAGCGTTACCTTGGTAGTTTTCTTCATCTAGTACTTCATGTTCAAAGCGAAGACTTCTATATTCTAATTCTCCGTGTTTATAATCGAAGTATTGATCGATCATTCCTGTAAATACCACTTTTTTCGCACTTGCTTCTAACTCTTCACGGTTCTCAAAGAAGTCTACATTTAGTTCTACTTCGATACCTTTTTAACATGTTTTCAATAATAACATTGTATCCACCGATTGGAATACCTTGGTATCTATCGTTGAAGTAGTTGTTATCGAATGTGAAACGTACTGGAAGACGTTTAATAATAAACGGTGGTAGTTCAGTTGCCCTACGTCCCCATTGTTTTTCTGTATAACCTTTAATTAAAGTTTCATATACGTCAGTACCAATAAGCTTTGATAGCTTGTTCTTCTAGGTTTTTAGGTTCACTATCTTGCTGATGAGCTGTTTGTTCAGCGATTTTCGCTTTACTTCTGCAGGGTCTTAGTTCCCCATAAACCATAGAAAGTATTCATATTGAAAAGGTAGATTGTATAATTTACCTTTATAGTTTTGCTACTGGTGAGTTAATATAATTATTAAACTCAGCAAACTGATTCACATAATCCCAAACTTCTTTGTTAGAAGTATGGAAAGATATGCGCACCATATTTGTGAACGTTGATTCCTTCAACATTCTCACAATAGATATTCCCACCAATGTGGTCACGTTTATCTATTACTTTAACTTTTTCCTTGTTTTGTTGCTTCATGAGCAAAGATGCACCTGACAATCCTGCTCCTACTATTAAATAATCGTACATATGTCCTCCCCATTAAAACTCTTTTTCTGATTATTTTTAAGCTGTTAAATAATTTGTTTTTTTATTAATCAAAATTTTATATTTTTATTTTAATAATATCCTATTTTTCTATTTAGTTATTATTCCTTCATTAAAAATTTAATATAATCAAAAATATCAATATCTCTTTTTCCTATTAGTATATTTCTGTATCCAAGTAGATTTTTACTTGTATTTTACCATTAATTATTTCATTAGCTTTTTGGAATATGTATGGCAGATTTTTATTTCTGGCATTTCCTTACTGAACACAACCTTATTTTTATAGGATAATTTATCAAATTCAATATATTTTCATATGTACATCCATCACGCTCTATCATGAAAAATAAATATATTATCGAAGTTCACTCTTCTCTTTCTCTCATTCCATTTATCTTTTAATTCTGAAAAAAATTTCTATAATGTAATCCATGTATCTCTATATCATTACATAAAAGCAATAGGATAATCACCTGACCATTCTTTCTCCACTAGTGGTTGCTCAAAAATAATAAGTCAAATTCTTACAAAATTTTAACAAATGAGCTAGGTTCTATAAACAAGTTCACTGTTGGAGACATAAACTTAAGCCCTAATTTATGACTTATTACACCTCCTAGACAGTTAGAGCTTATTATCGTAAAGTCAAATTTTTAATTTCAGTACATTTTTGTTCATTGCTAATTCTAACATTTCAAAAAGTATTTCAACATATAATTTTTCCACTCCACTATTTTCGTACAGTACATAATTCTAATATAATTTTTCTATAATAAAAATAATTTTTCTACTTTTTAGACTCTTCTTTAATTTCAAAACCAACTTTTTAAAATTATTTTCTATAGTTTCTATATCTATTCTCTTAGTATTTTGCTATCTCAAGGATTTTGTTCTTCCACTTATCTATATTGTCTTTTCTAAAGATAAACTATAATAATTCGGGTTTGTAATAACTTCTTTGGGTATAACATCAGAAGCAAGTATAGGTAATCCATTTGCTTGTGCCTCTAATAATGCTACCCCCAACCCTTCAAATCTGGAGGAAATATAAAAATATCAAATATATTATATAACTCCGAAACATCATTTCTTACACCTAAAAAGATAATATTATTCCTTATTTTTAACTTTTCTGCTTTTTCCTCTAAAGTAGAATAATCACCACCTCCAACAAGAATGAGTTTACTTTTTGTTATTATATTCATAAACCCTTGAAAAATACATCCAAAAGAAAATCCTGATTCTTTTGTGGATCTATTCTCGCTACATTACCTATCAAAAATTTCATCATCTTGTATATTTAAGCTAGCTCTATATTTTTCCATAAATTTTTCATCAAATAAGAACTCTTTTTATATCGATAGCATTTTTATCCATGTAACCTTATTCTGTATTTCTTGTGGATACATCCATTGTGTGCTAGTAGCTACAAGACCAAAAATCAGTAGCATACCTTTTTATCATTAATTTATTTATATTATGTATAAAATCACGAATACCCAACTTTGATATCCTGTATTATGTGAATGAGTTATTCTTTTTCTTATTCCATACTTTTTAGCATATTTTATATACTTCATATTAACCAAGGATAGTGCATTTTCCAGACTGCATCATATTCACTAGAATATTTTTGAAAAATTTTCTTTATTTCTCTATCATATTTTATAGGATTTTTTCTTTCTAATAGGCAATGAGTAATATTTAATTGGGTTCTTTGATAATTTATCAAATTCTTCTGAAAAAGGCTATTTTATGACTTCGGTACAAATAAAAATCAAAAGTGAAACATATCTTTTATTCATATTTTTAAAAATTATATACTACTCTTTCCATTCCTCCAGGGATTATGGGTTAGTCATACTAAAAACCTTATACATATAAGCACTCCTTAATAGCCAATATAATGAGATCACTTCCCTTATCATTATAATGAAGCCCATCATTTGTATACTACTTTTAAATGATAATCTTCAGAAAGATTCTTTGTTTATATCGATTAACTTTATTTTGTTCTCTCTTGTAAAGTTCTCTAACCATTCATTTAACTCTCTAACTATTTCATTATCTACACTATCTCTAAATAATGCATACCCAATTGTTGTTAGGAGTTAATTCTATATTTTCTTTTATCTGTTTCTAATAAGTAATTTTCTTTATAATTCTCTTTTTATTATCTCTTTATTATAATTTGATATTATATCATTACACCTAATGATACTAACATCTTCTTAATTGATACATCATTATACTGCTCTAGGGTTTTTCTAATAGAGTAGCTAGTGTTACTCCTCCTAAACTCAAGTTGCTATATCCTTCTAACTCTAAATTTAACTAATCTTGAATCTACCAAAAATTATATTAGCCTTTTAATTCAGTATTTTTGAATTCTTTATATTTTTCTCTTATAAAAATCTCTTGTTTCTTTGTTCTCTTAGTTCATAGTTAAAGTATCTACTTCCTATCGCTCCTATAAAGTCACTTCTATCATCAATATCATATGAACTTTCTTTATTCATTAAATAAGCTTTTTGTTTTTAGGTGTTAAAGTAACTATATTTTTTTCATAGAAATGTTTTAGTAGTTATATATAGCTCCATTTGGTTCTGTATAACTTCTTTCTCATCTTGTCTTCTATATCCTCTGTCAGCTGAAGCTTTTCTTGAATATAATTGTTTTCATCTAAACTTGTAAATAACCTTGGAGATTTATCTAATTCTACATAACTTACTACATTCTCCACACCTTCTTTCTCTTGATTCTTCAAATAGCTTCATCGCTTCTTGAATTTGTTTTGCACTTCTTAATGGTGATGTTAATTGTAGTAGTACGTATACTACATCTTCATCAAATCTACTTAGAAAATCTAATCCTACTGAGTTTGACGGAGTTGTATCTTTTTGATAACTCTGGATCTCTAATATTGTACTTATTCCTCTTGTTTTACATATATCTAAGTATAGTTGTGAATCTGAACTTACATATATATCTTCTTTGATAAAAGCATCCTGATTCTATTGCTGCATCTATTGTATGAAAGATTAATGGTTTCCCATCAAAAAAACTAACATATTTTTATCTTTTTAATCCTTTTGATCCACTTCGTGCTGGTATTAAACATACTGCTCTCATTTCTTTTCTCCTTATTTAATTCTTCTCTGCAGGAACACCTACATAGGTTCCACTTTCTTCTATTGTTTTTACTACCGTTGCTCCTGCTCCTATTATTGTGTATGGTGCTATTTCTACTAATTGTATTATTGTGCTACCACTCCCCATAAACTCCTTCTCCTAATTTTACAAAAATTAAGTATCGCTCCTGGGGTAACATTACAATGTGGGGACTATTACTGTATGATGTTCTACTATTGCTCCTGTATTTACTATTGAATTATCATAAATTTCTACTTCAGATCCTATAAAACAGCTACTTATGAATATTCCTTTTCCTTTTACGCTTGAATCAGTTAGTATAGTTGCTTCTCTACTTACTATGTTTATAAATACATCTGGATACTTATCATCTACTAAATCAAACAATTCTTTTCTCTTTTTATTATCACCTATTGTTATGAAAGACTTTATCTATTTTTCTCATGAAGACATTTTAATACATCGTTTGTTTTTCTAGTATTGGATATCCTTTGTATTCTTCGATATCCTTATCGTCAAAATATCCTACAAATTCATAGTTATATATATCTAAATGGGGTTTTAACTGCATCTGAATGGCTTCCTGCTCCCTATAAATGCTACTCTTTGTTTCATTATCTCCCTCCATTATATCATTAAATTCTTTAACTATACTTCTATCTTTAGATAAATAATCTAATATAGCTACTTTGGCTTTTTCAATTGAATTTTCTTGTTCATATGGATTATAGAAATCTCTTATATTTGATAAGTCTTTCTAGTCCCTTTTTGTATACTTTCTTTTGTCGTATCTACATCTACTACACTTGGTCCTCGTAATCTTCCTAATTGCCTATTTCCAATGTTTAATGTTGGAACTTTTAACGATGAATTTCTATTAAACCTGAAGATGAATTTCCCTACTCAATCCTTTCGAATATTTCACCAATGAATGATATTCCCTTGGTTTTAAGAAATAATACTTTTTGAACTACTATGTTTTTAGTATATTCTTCTATGCACTCATTATTTTATCTGAATCAGTATCCGAGTTCGATCCTATGAATATTACTTGTTTTGTCTGTTCAGATAGTACTTCTAGAAGTGTTTGGATTTGTTTTAATGCTCCTCCATCTTCTAACGTCACTGGATGGAAGAGTACTACATAGTACTCTTCTTCTAACTCCATCCCTAAAGTTTCTTCTAATTCCTTCTTTGTTAGAAAATCTTGCTTTATTACATTTTCTACACCCTATAGCTCCTATGTTATGTACGTTCTGTTCTTCCTCACCTAGTTGTATTACTCTATTTTTAAATTCCTCACTAGCTACCAAATGCAAGTGACTCATCTTTGTTATTGCATGTCTAATTGATTCATCAAAGTTACCTAGTGTTTTTTCCCCACCATGTAAGTGACATACTGGTATATTGTATATTAATGCTACATTTACTACTGGAAGCATTTCATATCTATCTCCAAGTATAATAATTAAGTCATACTTAACTTCTTCAAATAACTCTGATAATCCCTGTTGTTAATATCGCTAGCGATCTGCTTACGCATTTTTTGATGTATTTTTCTAGATTTAACGGAATTTTTTTATTATATTTAGTCGTCTTCTTCTACCTGTTTGTATGTATTCCCATACTTTTCTTCTAAATGCATGGCAGTAACTAACTACATCAAGCTTTATGTTTTTGTTCTTTATTTAGTTTTAAAAGTAACGCTCTCATTATTCCATATTCTGCTCGTGAACCAGTTACTACACATACATTTTTCATTCTATTTTACCTCTTACTCTTGATTTTTAAATTCGCTATGTTTAATTAACATATCTTCTTCGAAGTCATATTCACTAACTTTTCCTAGAATATCATACCAATTCATCGGACTTATTCCATTTCCTGGACGTTTCGTTGTGATATTCTCTTCTGTAAATACTTCTCCTTTTTATAGCCTTTTTAGCTATTATTGATTTTTCTCGCCACTATTTTTATTTTTATTTCAGCCTCTACTGGCTCTTTTCTCATATTTTCCAAGTGACGTTTCTACTATTCTTACCTTTTACTAATCTTTCTAATATATCAGGTGTCGCACTAGCCTTATGGTCTGGACCTGGCATATCATTATCCAATGTGAAAGTGTTTTCTCTATTATTTCAGCACCTAAAGTCGCTGCCGCTATCGGTACTTCATATCCGATACTGTGATCTGAATATCCTATTTTTGATTTGGAAATTCTTTTTCAGATGTTGATATCACATTTAGATTTAGGTCTGGATATTTTTGTTGGATACTCTGTAGTACAATGTAGGATTGAAATATCCTCTGTCCCATTGTCTTCTAATATTTTTTTACTGCTGCATGTATCTCTTCTAAAGTTGCCATACCTGTTGATAGAATTACTTTTTATTTTGTTTTCCTATTTTCACTAAGTACGGTAGATTTGTAATTTCTCCTGATGGTATTTTGTATACTGGCATATCAGTACTAATTAGGAAATCCAGTGATTCTTCATCAAATGGTGTAGAAAACACATCTACTCCTTTTTCTAAGCAATAGTCTCTAAGCTCTAAATACTCCTCAAAACTAAGTTCTAGTCTTCTTGTCATCTCTAGTTGACTATCTTCTGTTCCTGTTGTTTTCTTCTGATATTCTGCTTTAGGTGCATACTTAGATATTAATAAATCTGCTTTAAATGTTTGAAATTTAACGGCATCTACTCCGCATTCAACTGCGACATCTACCATTTTTTTAGCTAGGTTAAAATCTCCATTATGATTACATCCTATTTCCGCTATTATATATACCATTGTTATCTCCTATTTTTTACTTTTTTATCAATTCTTCTACATCTTCCTTATAGTATAAAACTAGTACTACAAATACAACTAGACATCCACCCCATCTTATTAATAGATTATCTACAAATATGTTTGTGAATATTCCATAAATACTTACTACTCCTGTAAGAATTATATATTGTACAAAACTTATTTCATTGTATCTATATTTTATTTTTAGCTATTAGATGATGGAATACTAATAATAATACATACGAAGCTACTGTAGCTATCGCAGCTCCATATATACCACTTTTTGGGAATTAATATATAGTTTAATATATAGTTTATTCCAGCAGCCAAAAAGAGTTCCTATTGGGATAAATTTTGTATTTTCATGATAAAATTGAATATTAACAGGGAATGTATATAAAAATACTATAAAACAGCTTATCACTATTACTACTAAAATCTCTACTACTCTTATAATTCGCACTACCCATTATTGAAACTAATTCGGAAAAGACAGATAGGAAATCCTATTGTTAGAAAATACTCCCTATTAACAGATATCTTTCCTTATATTTATTAATCAGATCAACATTTCCTTTTTCTTTTTCCTCGAAAAACCATGGAATCCATGCAGTATTCATACTCATTAACGCTATCGACACTATACTTCCAGTGAATACCAAAAACTATATATCGCTACCTTCTTTTAGCAGTCATATAACTTCCTATCATTATTCTATCTAATTGACTTAGTAAGTTATGTCCTAGAATATGAAACACTAGAGGAAGTGATGTCATTAATATGAATCTAACATATATCTTATCTAGTATCACACCACTATTTCCTATAGATAAATATTAGGGAAAATTATACCTACAATTATCCCAGGTATTACTCCTCCTAGTATTCTAGCTGAAAATCATTTTTCAGTGTGAATAGGAATAATAATGATAATAACTACATTTCCAAATGACATAAAGAACGATAATATAAGTTGTTTTTTGTTTCTTGTGTTTGAATATAATACTGTGATAAAGCTTTCCTTGTAAGTAACTGAAATATCCTTGAATTAAGATAAATAGTAATATTCTGTAGAAAATCCTAATATCTTTTCTAAATAAGTACTAAATACCAAACAAATTGTAGAAAATAGTATAAAAATATTGTCGCTACACTTGTACTCGTCGCTATATACTCTTTTAAATCTATTTTTCATATTTTTATTTTCGCTATACTAAAAACTTCCTGTTATTTGAAGTCCAATAAATATAGAGAAATATTCCAACCCATGAACCATATAAATTATAGTTACCAAAGTCTTCTTGGGTCATCACACGTGTATAAATTGGGAGTGTTATAAAGCTTAGTCCTTGTATTAATAGATTACCTACTGTATAAGCTAAACTAGAACTTAAAAAGTTTATTCTTCTTCATTATAGTTCATCCCTTATTTATATTATATTTTTTTCTAATAAATTTTGATCATACTCTTTCGTATTAAAATCAAAACACTTCTTTTTCTTTTCCACATGTTAAGAAGTTTACCGCTGTCGATGAGATGCGTTATTAATTTTTTTAAATTTAACATTACTCACCATCTCAATAAGTTCCATCGGTACAGTCTGTGCAATTAGTTTTATTCCATTAATATTTCTATACGTAATACTATCTCTTGGATGTGGTTTTAAGTATACTTCATATCCCTCAGATAAATATCTATCACAAATCTTCTTATAAAATCCATATTGTTTATCATCACTGTTCAAAAGACCGTCTATACTAAGCGGTTGTGTTAAAAATTAAATACTGATTTATCTTTTACTTTCAGATAATTCTTCTACATCAAAAACTCTTAATATTAATTGCTTTCTTTTCTTCACTTATGTTATTAAATAAAGTCTTTTCTTGGAACTTCTTTAAACTTATAATATCTTTCATCTTTTTGGAACTAATGATATATCATTTACTTCTATTGATTGACAATATTTACTATTTCCTCTTGGTAGTGGTACGTCTAAAAATATAATTTAACAATATTTTTAATGTTTACTTTTTCTTTTTACAAAAGAAAAATAATTATATCCATCTTCTATTAGATTATATACTATCTTGTATTGATGAAGAAATACACCAACTCTAGTGAAATCATTGAATACATATATAGTATTAAAATTTTTAAAATACTCAATTTCTTCAAACAACCACTTTCTAACTTTTTAGTTTTAAATGAAACCTTTTAAATTTACTATATGTGGTGTTTTTCTTAAATAAACCTGAGTTTGAGGGAAAAATATTCCTTTATATTTTCAATTATTCTATCAGCATTGTATGATATCATCAAAAACAACTATATCATTAGTATCTTCTATATTTAACTTTATAGAGTGACAGTAATAAATGATAATTTTGTATGGCATATATATATTTTTCACTAAAATAACCTCTTTTGTATAAATTCAGGAGCCCATCTTCTGTATTATTTCCAACAATATCATTTTCATTTTTCTTTCCTAGTAAGTGAATCCCAAACATCATTTTTGTAATTTTTATATTTTTCTAAAAGCTCTCTATTTTTCAACATTAAAGCTATGTATACTTAATAAAACTCTCTCTTTTAACAATTTATTTACAAAAATAATATCGATGCGTTTTTGTATCGTACCCCTTACTTTCTAAAATATTTATTCTCTCCTCAAACATTTCCAACACATCTAAATTAGATAGACTATAACCTGAGACGAAGAATACTCCCTTCCACTTATTCTATAAGCATATAAAAGCTATGTTTGTATAGACTATCTTTTACTATTTAAATACAATTTATAAGTAGTAAATGCATCCTCATATTTTTTCCTAATGGATATCTATATTTTTAAACAGTTTCTTCTTATATAACTTGCCTTGTGCACTTTGTAATATACCAATAAAAATCGTTTTTCCTTGCTATACATTCTTTCTAATACTTCTCTTCTAGAAAAAATACTAACATTGCCATCATTATTTATTATATCTTTTCTCTTTCATTTTATCATATGATAGGGTTAACTATAGATATATCAGCTTCGTTATCAATTAGCATTTCATTAAATACTCTATATAATTTTCTTCAATATAATCATCAGAATCAATAAAAAGTAAAGTATTCTCCTTTAGCTTCATCTATTGCAAGATTCCTCGCTGAAGATAATCACCATTTTCTTTTTGTAAAATAGTTATTCTACTATCCTTTTGAGAAAAATTTTTGAAGTATTTCTAGACTATTATCTGTACTTCCATCATTCACTATCAATATTTCTAAATTAGTATATGTTTTGTAATAATATTGAATTAGACACTCTTCGAGATACTCTTCCACATTATACACAGGTACTATCACACTTATTAGATTTTGATAGCTTTCTACCATGTTTATAATTTTCCTCCTTTGACTTTAATTTAATAATTATAATTTCTTTTGTAATATTTTATAAATATAAACATATATTCTTGGGCTAATTCTCATCAAAAAGAAACCCAAAAATTGTCTTCTAGTTAAAAACTATATGCGCTCTTCAATCTATATTGTTTAATACTTTTTAATAATTTATCTCTTTCTTTTTATATTGAACCTCTGCACCTGCTAAATACATATATTCAAGAACTTTACAAGTTTCGTGTATCTCGTGAGCTTTTTGCGTAACAAAATTTCACTATTCTCCTTATTTTCCTCTACTATTTTTCTTCGATAATTCTATAGTATCAAAGAATCTATCATTAAATCTATTTGTCATCGTCGATTCTTCACGTACAATATACATATATTTACTGTCTGTAGTATCTACAGCAATTTTTTGTGCTTTCTTCAATACTTGATATTGAAATACATATCTTCACCAACTGAATATCCTACCAGGGAACCTAGGTCCTTCTAGAATCTCTTTTTCTAAATAGTTTATCACAAACACTATTAACAAATATATTTCCTGATAAATAATTCTGTAGAATGACGTCTGTTCCTTTTTAAAAACCATTTTTGTCTTTTTATATTCAATTCCTTCTCTAACAAATGAAAAAATCTACTAAAAGATATAGTCAGCTTCTTTTTCCTTTATTAATCTATATAAATTCATACATATCCGGTTTTACTTGATCGTCCGAATCAAAAATGCAATATACTGCCCTGAAGCTACATCTAGTCCAGTATTTCTAGCCTGCAGATACACCTTTATTTTTCTTGTTTTTATAATCTTTATATTTTTTTATATTTTTCTGAAAAACTTTTCCTATCTCGTAACTTTTTATCTATAGATCATCATCCACTAAAGATTATCTCTAGGTTTTCAAAGATTGTTTGAGATATTATAGATTTAATACTATCTTCTAAATAGTTTTCTACATTATAAACTGGTATTATTATTGATATTTTTCTAACATTCTTTCTTATTCACTTTCTAAAGAATTATACAAAATTTTAATTAATATTAAACATATAGGTGATATGAAAATATTATGAAATGTTCCTATTATAAATAATATAAACATACATATCATTACTCAACTTAATATTACTATTTATTATAATATGTATAATAAATAGTAATATTATACCTAAAATTCCATATTCACTATCCACATAACTATATCTTGATGTAATGGATAATAGTCTTGTGGTAATCCTAATATTCTAGGTGTTTCGTAAGTTGCATATCCTCCGCCCTTTTCCTATTAATAACATCTTAGTATTTTCCATAAGTTCGCTAAAAGTACTCTAAAACAGAAGTTCTGGCTTGTGTACTATATTCAGATCCTCTCGTATTTCAAATGTGCTTAATGTTTTTAAATTAAATAGTAAAAAGGTTATCAATGGAATTCCTATTTCCCATAAACAATGAAACTTTAGAAAATTTACTTTTTCATATAGATTTTCAAAATAAAGTACAAAAGAATAAAATCGAACATATCAATGTAGATCTGCTCCCAGTAAAAATATATAGTAATTATTGCTAATAAACTAATTAATAAATTCTTTCCTGTGCCTTTACTAAACAGTACATAAATCATAGCAATTAGAAGAATATATAGAGAAAATTGTTGGCGACGTGAGAAATCCCGTAACTCTGTCATCTCCTTCAATTTTCTGAACTATTCCTATAATAAAGCCAATAAATATAATACAACTAGTTTTTCCTTATATATTTCTATCTTTTTATTAAATATAATATAAAAATCATCATCATATAAACAAATGAATTATCTCCAGAATATTTCCATAAGAAAATATATACTCCTATAGATAGTACAATTGAGATATCTATTAAATTTGATAATGTCCCCTATAGAAACGATATATTATCCCAAAAATAAATAGAATACCTATAATAATTCTATTCATTGACCCTGTGATATCATCTTTTGGCATATATACTTTTTCTAATAATATAAAAATAAATATCAGAAAAAGAAAAAAACCAACTATCGATTGCTTGTTATCTTTAACATAAATTCCTTTCCAAAATTATCTATTATTGGTTTTTCTAAATTTTGATTAAACTCGCTATTATTACTTTCTAATTTTATATTCGCTTGTTCACTATTTAAAAATCTCTTAATTTCTTAATATCTTCAACTACAAGTATTGGATATTTTTCACTAACTCTCTTACAAAATTCTAATTGATGATCGTTTACATGTTCATCATCTTTTTTGTCTGGAGTACTACTATAGGAATTTTCCTTTTTGCTAATACACTCATAAATGTTGCTGGTCCTCCGTGATGTTATAACTATTCTTGCATTATCTATAAGTGACTCCATTTTCAGTATAACTTAGAAAACTACTCTTTTTAAAAATGTTCTGATTCATAATCAGAATATCCACTTTACTACTATAACTTCATCAGCTATAATACCACATTTCACTAAATTAGCTATTTCTTTTAATAATCTATTAAAAATTCTGCTCATGTGTCCCTACTGTAACAAAAATCATTAGAATATTCCTCCTAAATTAATAGCCTTTGGATAAACTTTTTCATTTCTTCCCACTGCATATAAAGATATCTGTCTGAGGATAAACTAATTTACCTGTTATAGTTGGTTTGTCTATTCTATCAAATACCTCAATAAATATAGTCTTTGCTCCAAATAATTTACCTATATAAAAAATGGAACAGCTACTCACTGCAGAAGAAATAAATCAACAGGCTTTTCTTTCCTTATTATTTTATTGCTAGAAATGTATTTTTATCAAGTTTTTATATTTCTGTTGTGAGGAAAAATAGCACTCATACATTTTCTCATCTTCTAAAAATGCTTTTTAGCATCCTCTTTGCCAAAAGTCACCCAAAAATCTTTCTTTTTCTCCCCAAAAGGTTTTAATAAATATAGATGTGTTAAATGCCTCCACTTGACCCAACTAAACATACTTTATCTGATTCACTATCTTTTCACTTCCATTTTTATCAATTTTTTATGTTAATATATCTTTATTCACTTATATTAGTCTGTGTTTTAGTTTGGCGACGAAACACAGTCTTTTTATTTTAACAAGGAGTAGTTTTATATGCTTATATAACCACTCCCTATTTTTATTTTCCTCGTTATTATTTACTGCCTCTTTTTAAGACAACCATTATAGTACGAACTATAATTTTTATGTCCAGTCTTAGCGACCAATTTTCGATATATTTCATATCTAGTTTAACTACTTCTTCAAAATCAAGGATGTTGCTTCTTCCACTAACCTGCACATTCCAGTTATACCAGGTTTCACCTGCATACGTTTGAAATGATGAAGATCGTGTTGTGTATATTCATCAACTGTCGGAGGTCTTGTCCTACAACACTCATATCTCCTTTAAGAACGTTAATAAGTGTGGAAGTTCATCAATGACCAATCTCTTAACTTCTGTCCAAATGAAAATACCCTAGGGATCGTTATCCATTTTAAAACATCAATCTTGTTTTCTAATTCGTTTTTGGCTTGAAGTTTTGCTTTTCCTTTTCCTCTGCGTCCATACATACTTCTAAATTTGTATATTTTGAACTTCTTACCATTTTGACCTATTCTCGTTTGAGTAAATATAAGTGGACCCGGCGCTTGCATTTTTCACTATTGGTAATATTATCCCTACAATAATCGTTAATAGTATTCCCTACTGAGATGGCTATATCCATAACCCTTTTTAATATCACCCTGACGTAGTGTTGCAATTTTTATCGCCGATGTTAAATAAATATTATCTCCTTGAAACGTTACTGCAGTATTTGCTCCGACTTCTTTTTATAATTGGTGTAATATTGATTTTTGTCGGAATACCTAACACCTCAAAAATTCTAAATATTTCTACCAAATCTGTTTGAGATGATAAATTAGCATATATCTCATCGACCTTATGATGAGATAAAAATCTCTAATCTCAGAAATATTGTGAACTACTGGCTTAGCGTTATACATGTATTCACCTGAATTGTTCGCATATGCTAATGCCTGATAATTACTGGGTAGTTCTCCAATAGTATCTAAATCGCAAAAATCCGATAAGATTATAATATTACGACTATCATCACGATAACGATTATTTATTATTCTAGAAATAGTCCTTACACAATAAATTAAAACAAATGCTAGAAGCAAATAAATAATCAATTGAAAACTCTTAATCAACTCAAAAGAAGTCTTTGCGCTTAAATATTACTAAAAACAATGTGAATAACGAAAACAACCTTAAGTTCGTATATGAACGTCGTCTTAAGTTCCTTTAGATATCCTCTTTCTGTTATTGTCCAGTATTCTTCTGACATTACTGCTACTAGGATTCAATTATATTTAAAACGATAAAAAATACAAGTTATCTTTTGGGTTCTGTTTGAAAATCAAAACTAAGGATATGAGCTAAGGATAAAAGCTATTAAATCAGTTGCCAAGAACAGAAATTTGACATTTCTTCTAATATAATACATCTTGCTCTCTCTTAATTTTAATATTTATTCTTTATCTTTACTTCCATTTATACCATAACTACCATAGTGGCCATAATAACCACCATAACCAAGTTCATTTGAGTTAACTTTGTTTAAGATTACTCCTAGAAATTCTGCTCCACCTTTTTCTAGTTGTTCCTTGGCTTTTCTATGCTTTTCTTCTTAACGCGATTCGCTTCTACTAGCAACACTACTCCATCAGTCTTAGGCGCTACGATAGCTGCATCGATTACCTGTCCGATAGGGTGGTGTGTCAATAATTACATAATCATAATACTCTCTGAATACTTCGATCATAATGTTGAAGTTTTTATTTTGTAATAATCCTGTTGGGTTCGGTGGTACTTGACCTGCCGGTATAACATTAAGATGTTCCACGTCAGTTTCATAAATAACGTCTTCGATTGGAGATACTCCAGAAAGATAATTAGTTAATCCACTTATTTTATGTTTGAATTTGAAACGTCCTGCCATAACAGATTTACGTGTATCAACATCTACAAGGATAGTTTTTAATCCCAATCTAGCTAATGAAATAGCCAAGTTAGTCGATACAGTACTTTTTCCTTCGTTTTCTGAAGTTGATGTAATTGCGATTACTTTTTTATCTTTTCCTAAAAATTGGATGTTCGTGCGTAAGGCATTATAATACTCTTCATTTTTAGGATCTACTATTTTTTGGTTTGTTAGTAAATTAATTTGTGCCATGTATTTTCACCTTATTTCTTTCCTGTTTTTAGTATCTGGAACTACACCTAAAAGCACTAGCCCCATTCCTTCTTCAATGTCTTCTGCTCTCTTAACTCTATCATCTAATAATTCAAATAATACTACTCCTGCCACAGCTATGATAAATCCTAGCACTGTCGCTAATACTCCATTTCTAGGAATATTTGGAGAACTTGGTGATGTAGCTGCTTTCGCTTCTTCTAATGTTGTTACATCATCAATTTTAGTTACTTCTTTAATTTGATCGCCCTGATACCTCTTTTACTGTATTCGCTAAGTCACTAGCTACTTGTGGATCTTTATCTTGAACAGTAATTGAGATAATACGTGTATCTTTTTGGTGCTTCTACGCTAACTTTTCCTGCTAATTGTTTTGCTGTAAATCCTAGACCACTTTTCTCCGCAGCGTCTTCCATAACTTTTGTTGAGACAGAATAATTTCTTTATAGTCTTTTACTAATAATGATCCTAATTGAACGTCTTGTGTTGTGATTGCTTTATCATCTTTCTTTTGGTTAACTACGTACACTTTCGTAGTAGATGAATACTAATGGTGTCACTAAGAAAATACTATAAGCAAGTGATGCTGCAGTGAATAATAATGTTACTAATACTATTAATATCTTCTTCTCCCAAATTCTTCTTAACAGTAGCATAATATCTAACTGTATTAAATCTTTTTCTTGATTATCCATTTTGTTGTTTTTCCTCTCTTTATATTATTTTATTCATTAATAATTTTTCTTGATTTTTCGAATAATTCATCAAGCAATTGATGGGCCATATTTTTCTCGATAATGTCGTATGCTTCTTTCATAAATGTTCTACAGAATCCACTATTATGCATATCACTTGCGATGAAGTGAACTAGCTCTTCATCCAAGTACTTCTTAGCGTTTTTTATAATGTTTATGTTTTATCACCGATTAATTTCGGCTTAAGAACACTTGCTGCATTAACTTGGATATATGCACCCATGTTTATTAACTCTTGCACTCCTTTTTCATCTACATCGTTGTATCTTTCAACGTGAGCTACTACTGGTGTTAATCCTAGTAATATAACTTTAGTTATTGCTCTGTGGATTTCTTTATAACGCATTTCATAAGGAAACTCGACTAATACGTAATCCGTATCAGCTAATCTTGGGTATACACCACTTTCAATTTTTTCAATTTCTCCTTCTTTGTAGTGACTTCACTTCCTAAGTAAACTTTTAGATCGTCTGCTACTTCAGTCGCGATTTCTTCCACTCTTTTGAAGTTTTCTTTAATTATTTCTATGTCTGTTTCAAACATTCCGCGTCTTCTGTGAGGTGTTGCGATAATAGTTCTAACACCTTGTCTGTAACTTTCTTCTAGTAAATCACGAGTATCTTTTTCAGTTTTCGCTCCGTCATCCACTCCGAAAATCACATGGGAATGTATGTCTATCATTCTAATACCGTCTTTCATCTATTTACCTTCCAATACATCTTTAATATTCGCTGTAACTTCTGCTAAACTCTTATCATCAATTTGCATCATGTATAATTGCGCTCCAGGCATTGCGTATGATGGTAAACAATACTTCCAGTACCTGTCAACGCGAGAAGCAACATTATAATCTTTACCTGCCGCTTAGTTGCTCATTCGCAAGTCCATAGCTGTTTCTATCGGCATGTTTGTCTGAATCGATGCGCTTAGTTCTTTTGATTACACTCTGATAATTCGCTAATCCTTCTTTTGAAGTTAGTTTTTTAATTATCGCTGCAATAACTTTTTCTTGGTTTTTCCCACGATCGTGGTCTCCACTAACTAATCCATATCTTTCACGAACAAATCCTAAAGCTTTGTCGGCATCTGAGTGAACCATTCCTGGTGTGAAGCTATGACCTCCATGACGTGATGTGAAAGTCTGATCATTATACACATCTACCCACCAACAGTATCAATAAGTTTTTAGGAATGATGTGAGAGTAAGTCTTGCATAATAGTCAATTTTAATACCGTAGACATTCTCTAATGTATGAATCGATGATTCAACACCGTATAGTCCTGCATGCGTAAGTTTATCATATTGATTACCACCGTCAGCAATTTTCACATATGAGTCACGTGGTGTTGTAGTTAATAGAATTTTTCCAGTATTAACTGTCATAATAATGTTAACATCTGAACGACTCACGCTGATACTGATCGTATGTGTCTATACCCATATGTAAAGCATTAAAGGCATCTCCAACATTTTGTTTTTGCTTTTGTATTTTGCAGTTTTTGTTATTTTGTATGAGTATATTACTTTTTATTTTTATCATTAAAAATCTGGATGTTGACTTGTGATTAAGTCTTCAAATGAACTATTTGTAGCACCATTGCTCTAGCAGTTCCACTGTTAGTTGTTCATAGCTGCAAAAATAGTTTTTAGATTCTGTAAGATTTAAACTTTGTTTTCTTTATCGCTGAATCTCTTTCATCAATTTATTAATGTTTTCTCCATCTGAAGAAACTGGTGCTAATACTGTAGCATCTTTTTAAGTCAGCTAGTTTTTCAGCTTTGTCATTTTTAAGACTACAACGTTCATCGTGTATTCACTTACCGTTGCATTGTTATTTAGGGTTATCGAATAGCCCGATTGCTGTTCTAAACTGCATGTAAGAGAACACTAAAGCAATATTCATAATTATTAACATAATTACATTAAATATTTTCGCTTTTTCTTGATAATTAGGAATATCGACAGTACTATCGCTGCAATTATTACTCCGATTATTGCATAATTGACTCCTCTAAAGTTTAGGAAGTTATATTTTAACATCGTCCAACTTACTAGTCCTCAAGTATAATCAGCAAAGCAGCCAATACTCCATTAACTATGTCAAAAAGCTCTATACCGGATTCAGATGCTAGCATTACGACTATTTGAATTTCTTCTCATTATTTTTCTTATCCTCTTTAATTTATAAAATTTTTCTAAAGACAGCTCAGATTTAATCTTTCCTCACTGTTTATTAATTCTCCATCTATCTGAAAATATTTCTGATTTTGTCGTCACTGTTAATGAGTTCGTAGTTAAATGCTTAACTCTCTTTAGTTTATTGTGTTTTTAAAAGTAAACAAAGGTAATTATAGATAAATGTTATTATATTCATGTTTTCCATGACCATAACATGAAGCTTACCATCTTGCCCTGTGGCAGTTTTGTGAAAACTTTTATCCCACCACCTTCATAAGGTTGAATCATAACGTTTAGTAAATATAGGCTATCAGTATCTATTTTCACCAGTGTCTGATATTTTTCGCTATATCTTTTCAGCATGACAAATACTCTTACTCGCCCGGAAGATAGATATACTCTCCATGTATTTTTAATCTGAGCCATTAGTGCTCTTTTAATTATGTCAGCATTGAAACCGATATCAAACCCCGAACAGAATTTTCTACCCGAGTTAACAACACCAACATCATATTCTATAAATCTCTTTTGAATCTAATAACTTTACTTATTTCAACAGTGTCAAACTTTATAGATACTCGCAGATCGTTTACCAGAGCTATACGCAAGATAAATGAATTCTTTCCCATGATAGTTAGTTTATCACTCGTTATCGAGTACCATCACCACCAGATGACAATTAATTTATCACCGCAGTTTTCATTCATCAAGTCACTTGCATCTTATTTTCAGAGGTTTTCAGTACCTTGTATTCCAGCTTTTTCTCTTTAAAAGTACCTCTATTTTTCAAGTTCAACAAGACTATTCTTACTCTAGAATTTACAATTGTTCAATCATATTGCGAACCTATTCAAAAATACTTCATCCTAACTAATTATACTATAAAAACAAGCATTTATCAAAGATTTACCCTATGACAAAACGCTTAAAACAATAGATTATTTTGCTTATTGTTACTAGAAACAAATTCTATCCTCACAATTTCCGATTTCTTCCAGAAAAATTATTTTTATTTTAGATAATTTATAAATTTAATTCTTATTATTTTAGTAGATATTTCAATTTTAATTTTTATCCTTAGGTTTTCGAACGTTTTTACACTAGATTTTTATTAGTTACAACCTTTAAACCACATATCATTAACTATTTGAGAATTTAGCCTCATTTTACACTATTTACATACTAACTCTATTGACGTTCTGACAGAAAAATTTGTTTTCGACAATTTTTAAATCAATGAGAATAGTTTATTATTTTCTAACAAATATAAAGTAGCCTACTCTTTATAGGTACTCTGGTCTGTCAATCTCTGGTTTTCAATGTTTGCGTGAAAATCAGTGTTGATTGGATTTTTAGGCGCTTTTTCTTTCGAAACAGCATAACCGCTACAACAAAGTATAATAGAGTAAACAGGAGTAGTATCCCAACTGTCATTACTCCAATTACTATCGCTGAAAGTAGAGAATAAAAATTCCTGAAAGCAATTCTTTGCTTTCATAGTAAATGATGCTATTAACAGCTAATACTAAAGCTACAATCGCAACTATTGGCATAATACTAATAATACAAGTAACGATACGATATCTAACCCTGAGCTTTTTAATAATGATTCAACCCCTGGATCAGTAGTAAATTATAAAGTATAGGTTCGAATTCTTTTTGTTTAAAAAGCGGTCGCTGACTTTGACTAGAGAAAATGCTCCAAGAGATAATAAAACTGTAATAAGTATCATAATAACATTCGCGATCCACGCTAAGATTTTTCAACTTTTTCTGCTAAATGGTTTCATAAAATGCTCCTTTTAAAATGTATTAATTAAAATTATATCACAAAATGCTTTAAATTAGTAATATTTAGCCTTTTCTTGTAAATAACAATATCGCAACAATAAAATACAACAAATAGACGGAAACGTAACTCTGTCGCCATTCCAGCAATCATAATAGCTCAGAATATAGTACCCCTGAAAATTCTTTTTCATCGTGAAAGTCGCTAATAACGCTATAAGCGCTGTTAGTAAGACTGAAAATTTAATAAATTTTATAAAAATCCAACCATTCTATAAGTATCTATTCCTGTATAAAGAAAAAGCATCTCCAAATTTAGATAATGTTAAGCTAATAAATTCAGGAGTTAAAATATATGCTTCCAGCTGCCTTTCAAAAATCCCGTATAAATTAAGATTCCTACTAAAATCAAAATAATATTCGCAATCCACGCTAGTGTTTTTCTATTTTTCTGCTTCTTGATTTCATAAACTTCTCCTTTATTCACGATTAATAAATAAATTATATCGCAAATAATTATAGTTTATATAGACTTTTTCAGATATTCTAATTCTTTTTCAAAGTTTATTCTAGAACCACTAACATCGACTTTTTCAATACGGATTTGACAAAAACCTAGGTAGCAAAATACTACTTAGGTTTCTAATTAATTTTTCGTTTATGCCCCGGAATTAGCTATCACTGATTCGGCTGCAATTTAATTCGACTGTAAATCCATTTGACTATAAGCTATTTGACTACATACCACTTCGTCTATAAAATGATTCGGCTGCAACCCTAATTGAGTTACAAACCTATTCGGCTGTGCGTCTTAATGAATGCAAGCCCATTCGAGCACGAGACTAGCTTATCTCTATCTAATTTGACTACAAGCCTAAAATTTTTCAAACCCTTAAATACTATCTTCCACGACGTTTTGCTTTGTGGAGCAGCTTTTCTTACAGGTTTGTGATTTTGTTGAGCAACAGGGTCTGTGTGCTGCTGGTTTTGAGCTACTGCTGTTGGTCTTTGAGCAGTTGGTCTTTTGAACAGCTGGTTTTTGAGCTACTGGTCTGTGTGCTACAGGCTGTTGGTCTTTGAGCTGGTTTTGTGTGTAGTTACTACTGTAGGTTTATGGTTTGTCACTACTGTGTGATTTGTAGTAGAAGAGTGACTACAGAACCTGAAGCAACTAATTTTTATGAACTTGAGTTGTAGCTACTACGTGAGCTTGAGTTTGAGTAGTTACATAAGTATATGTTTGAGTGTACGGTTTGCTAATTTGACTAGCTGGTAGTGAAAATACACTTGATATACTAATTCTTGATCGTAGATTTTTATTAGCTGCGATTTGATTCTTACTTTCATTAGAAAAATCACGTTTTGAAATATTGTATTCATTAGCTAAGTTTTGAGGAGTGAAATTGTCCTAAAATACGTTCTCATCTCCTGATAATTTTGCACTTTCTGCTAATTTTTGTTAGTACCTTCTTCAAGGTAATCAACTCTTACGTTGATTTTTGTTTGCAACTTCTACTTTTTGCATCATTTACATTAGCAAATGAGAAAAACTAGTAATGCTAGCAATACTGCTTTTAAAAGTTTTTAAACATAGTTTCTCCTTAATAAATATATTTTTCTGGAATCGATATCTAATATAATTACGTATCTTTACCGGATGATAATATCATAAATGAAATTTACGTCAATCATAAATAAATTTTATACAAACTTTTATATTTCTATAGACCGAGTCTTCTATTACATTACAACCTAACTTAAAATATACTTAAAATATAGTTAAAAATAGCGTTAGCTATCTACATAAAGAATCGAACTTTCTAACGTGTTATTTGTAAATATTTCATATAAAGATATTTAAAGTAAAATAATATCTATATATTTAATTATTATATACAAATCATGCTTCACCTTTTATTTAAAATAACTACAACAACCTTACTATATTAAAAATCGAGGCTGTGATTTCTCTCATACCTCGATTTTTTCAGATTATCATAAAAGTGTCTTAGAAGTTAATACTATTTATCTTCTTTTTGACGTCTTCTTACTGCTAATGCAATTCCTGCAATTAACACTCCGAATCCTGCTGCAGCTGGAGTTTGAGATGTTTTCGCTCACCTGTGTTAGCTAAACGTTTTACTGTGTTTTAGGAGTAGCTACAGTTACTTTTCTCTGAAGATGTGACGTACATTTCCATTTTCATCAACACATGTTTTAACTAATTCATATCCCAGGGATCGATCCTGGATCTTTTGTTCCTTTTTCTGATAGTTTGATTTCTTTTCCATTTTCGTCTACCCATGAAGTAGTTTTTCTACTGCTGGCGTTGTTACTTTTTCGTAAATATGCTCTGCATCACCATTTGGAAGTTTCTTAGTTTCTACGAATCTGTATCCTGGGATTGAGTCTTTCTTCGGTGTTTCTCCTTCTTCTGTTGGATATCACTGAGATTTCTTTTCCTTCTTTATCGTAGAATAAGTTTTAACTTTTTCGTATACGTGCTCAACATCTCCGTTCGAAGTTTCTTAGTCTCTACGAATCTATCCATGAGGATTGAGTCTTTCTTCGGTGTTTCTCCTTCTTCTGTTGGATATCGCGGAATTTCTTTTTCCTTCTTTATCCTTGATGAAAGTTTTAACTTTTTCATACTACGTGCTCCATCTGGAAGTTTCTTAGTTTCTACGAAAGCGATATTCTGGGATATCTTTCTTATCTACTGATCCTAGCTCACTTGGATATTTCAGATTTCTTTTCCTGCTTTATCTTTGAAGAATGTGTACTTTTTCGTGGAACATGCTCTGTGTCTCCGTTTGGTAGTTTCTTAGTTTCTACGAAACGGTACTCAGATACTCTTTCTTAGGTTTTTCACCTTTTTCAGTTGGAACTTTTGAATTTCATTTCATCTTTTGTCTTTGATGGAATGTTCTTACTTGCTCATAGATGTGACGAGTGTTTCCGTGCTCATCAGTGATTGTCTCTTTATATCTATATCCCGGAATATCTACCTTTAGATTGTTTTCATCTTTACTTGGGTACCCTAGGTTTCTTTTCCCATTTCATCTACATAGTCTGTACTGACGAACTGTTGGTGTGTAAGTCGCATGATAATCGTAGTTACTAACTTATCTTTTCTAACTACTGTTACACCTTCTCCTGTTCCTACGTGTCTCTTCGGAGTGAAATGTTGCTACCATCTTTATCGATAGTATAAGTTCTTCTCTTCAATTACTTTCTTGAGTCGATGCATCAGAGAAATGTCGGTGGCTACACCTAAATCTCGTCTCCTGCAGTCTGAGTTTCCAGATTGAGGAGACTTCTTAGGCCCTTCTGTAGCTTTTGTCTATAGTTGCTGTTACTGGTGTTACTGTTGGAGTGTATTTAGCCGTTACTTCTGTTCCGTTCTTATCTACACGTTGTACAGTTACTCCTTTAGCTGTTCCTAGGAATTCTGGTTCTGGTGTGAATGTCACTTTACCATCTTTATCAATTGTGTATGTTCCTTCGCCTTCAACAGTTACAGAATCAACTGGATCTCCTGTCTTAGGATCAACTAGTTTTGCTGGAACATCCTTATCAATTTCAACAGTTTTTTCTTCTCCTTTGATTTTCGCTGATCCACCACGGAATACTGGTGTTCCTGTTTGAGTTTGACCTTTAGGTCCTACTGATGTTTCATCTTCTCCAGTTGGTGTTACTGGTACTACCTTTGGTGTGTACTTAGCTGTTACTGGTGTTCCATTCTTATCAACACGTTGAACTTCTACACCTTGACCTTTTCCAGTAAATTGCGGTTCTGGTTGGAATTTAACTTTACCATCTTCGATTGTGTATCTTCCTTCTCCAGGAATTACTACTGGTTCATCAGTTGGTTCTCCTGTTTCTGGATCAATCAATTTAGGTGCTTTTGTTTCATCAATCTCAACAGTTTTTTCTACACCATTTACAGTTACTGTTCCCACCTTTTGAATTCTGGTAATCCTGTTTGTGCTTTACCTTGAATATCTTTAGATTTAGCTGGTGTTGCTGTTGGAGTTACACCTTTAACTTTAGGTGTATAGCTTGCTTCTACAGGTGTTCCGTTCGCATCTTTCACTTGAACATTTACCCCTGTTGCTTGTCCTGTAAATTGTGGTTCTGGTTGGAATGTTACCTCCCCAGACTTAGGATCGATTGTGTATGTTCCTTCTCCAGGAATCACTACTGTTTTTTCATCAGTTGGCTTCCCTGTTTCTGGATCGATTAATTTCGCTGGTTGCTCATCAGTAATTGTAATTGCAACATCTGGATTTCCTGGTGTGAATTTTGGTGTTCCATTTTGTTCAGCACCTTGTACATCTTCTGAGTATTACGTCTTCTCCTGTTGGTTTAACTGGAGTTACCGTTGGAGTGTATTTAGCTTTTACTGGTGTTCCGTTTGTATCTTCACGTTGAACTTCTACACCTGTAGCTGTTCCTGTAAATTGTGGTTCTGGTTGGAATTTAACTTTTCCATCTTCGATTGTATATGTTCCTTCTCCATCTACTACAACTTTATCAGTTGGTTGTCCTGTTGTTGGATCAATTAGTTTTGGAGCTTTTGTTTCGTCAATTGGAACAACTTTCTCTTCATCATTAACCGTTACTTTTCCACCTTTGAATTCTGGTAATCCTGTTTGTGCTTTACCTTGAATATCTGTTGTTTCAGCTGGTGTCTGCTGTTGGTGTTACAGGTTTGATATTCGGTGTATACGTAGTTTGTACTCGGAGTTCCGTTCATATCTGCTGCTTGAATAGTTACTGGCGGAACTGGTCCTACGTATGTTTTGTCTTCTGGTGTATAAACTGCAACTCGATCTTTACCTGGCTCTTTTACAAGTGTATACTTACCGATTACTTTATTTGGATCTTTTGGATCTTTTTACAACTACTTCATCAGTTGGTTTTCCATTTTCACCTACTAATGTAACTGAACCTTGATTAATCGGTACTGGATCTGATTTAATTGGATTTCCAACTGGATCTTCTAAAATCTGCAGTCCCACCTTTGAATGTAATAGGTTGTTTTTGAGTTGCACCTTGTACATCTGTTGATTCTGCTGGCTTAGCCGTTGGTTTAACCCCTACGATTACTGGAGTATATTCAGCTGTTGCCGGTGTATTATTTTATCTACGTTGAACTGTTACTGGTTGTACCGGTCTACATAACTTTTATCTATTGGTGTGAATTTCACTACTCCTGTAGTCGGATCTAAAGTATACTTTACTGATTACATTTCCTTCTGGATCTTTCGCTGGAAGTTCATTTGAAGGAACAGGTTGCTTCGTTTCTGGATCCAGTAATGTTGCTGGTTTATCATAATCGATTGGTACTGCTTCATTACCTGGTTTGAAAGTAAAGTTTACCATTTTGTTCTTGACCTTGCACTCCTGTAGTAATGTTATCGAATCCTTCCGGTACTACTGGTTTAACAATTGGTGTGTATTTCGCAGTAGCTGGTGTTCCATTTATATCAACACGTTTTACAGTTACTCCTTTAGCTACACCTGTGAATTGTTTTTCTGGTTGGAAGTGTACAGTTCCATCTGAGATCTACAGTATACGTTCTTCTCTGGCATTTCTACTTTTTCAGTTGTACCATCTTCAAATATTGCGGTACTTTGATCATCGATTGGGAATTCAGGATCTCCCTGATGTAAAATTTCACTTTACTTTGTTGAGGTTTACCTTGAAGGTTTGTAGTAGTTTTATCATGTCCTTCTGGTACTACTGAGTCACAGTTGGAGTATAAGTTGTTTCTACTTTTGTTCCGTTTTTGTTCTGCCGCAGTTACTTTAGCTGGGTCTGGTGTTCCAGTAAAGTCTTTATTTGGTTGGAATGTAATCACTCCAGTTTCTGGATCTAGAGTATATGTACCTACTTCTTTTCCATCTTTAAGCGCTGGCATTGTTGTTACTTCATTACCATTTGGATCTACTAGTTTGATTGTTGACTTATCGATTGGTGCTGATTTGTCACCTTCTTTGAACATTGTAGTCGCATCTTGAGTTTGTGGTCTACCTTGTTTTTTCCTGAAGTTTCTTTAGGTTCTGCAGTTGGTTCTACAGCTTCAACTTCCGGAGTGTAATCCCCACTAGATGTAACTTCAACTTTATTTCCTTCTGAGTCAGTCGCTGTTACCGAAACTTTAACCTCTACTCCTTGTGCTTTACCTTTGAAGGTTGGTTCTGGTGTGGAATGTTACTATTTCACCTATCTTTATCAATTGTATAGTTCCTTCTCCTATGCTACAACTTTACCTTCTTCATCAGCACCTTCTAGTGAGTACTTAGCTGTAGACCAGTCTACATTTGTGCCATCTGGAGTGTTAGTTGCTGTGTTTAATTCAGAGAAACGATCTTTTCCTGATTTAGATTCTTGAGGTTGCCCTTGTTTTCCTTTTGTTTCATCACTCGATGGTTTAACACCGTATACAGTTGGTGTGTAAGTAGTTGAAGATTCTACTACTACTGGTTTTCCATCATCTCCTGTTAACGTTACATTAGCTGAAACTGTTAATGGTTTAGCCGTACCGATAAATCCTGGTGCTGGTGTGAAGTTCACTTTACCTGTGTTTTCATCAATTTCATAAGTACCTTCACTAGTAGTTACAGAACTTACTTTTTTACCTGATTCTGGATCAACTAGTTTGTAGTCAGATACTTCTGCACCATTTGGCAATCCAGTCTTGAATCCTTTTTCCATTGAATCAGTTTGTTCTTGTCCTTCTGCTCCAGCAGATTTTTCAGGTTTAGAAACTACGATGTAGTAAGTTGTTTCTGCAACTGCATCTTCTGTAACTTCTCCTGAGTCTGTTTTTCCTACTGTTGGAGTTGTTACAACACCGTTTGAATCAACAGCTCTTACTGTTACTTTGTAACTTCCATACTCACCTAATGTATACGCGATTTCTGGCTTTTGCTAAGTTTTTCTCAGCTGCTGTTTTCAATGCTTCACGAGCTGTTTCTACAGCTTTTTCAGCCACAAGAGCTTCATCACGAGGCTGATTTCACTTTTGCTTCTACATCAGGTAATGCTGCTGCCGCTTTATCTAATTCTGCTTTTAGTGATGCTTGTTGTTCTTTTGCCGCTTTTAATTTCTTCTCAGCTAAATCTCTCGCTGTTGGTGAAATTGTACGAAGATTTAAATCGTCTAATAGCTTTTTGTGCATCCTCTACAATTCTATCTTGACGGTCTACTAATTCTTGAATTTTCGCTAATTCATTTGCTGTACCTTGAGCATTTGCAACGCTTCTGCTGCACGCTTTTGTTTTCTGCTGCAGTACGTTGTGCTTGAATATATGCTTTTTCTTCAGCTTCTAGCTAAAGTTGAATTCTTTTTAGCTCCACTTGGTGAAGTTACTGTTAATTTAGTTTTAATTGTTTCCAGATTGAGCATCATCTGACTCATCGTCAATTTTATCTTCAAATGCTACATTTGCTTTTTGGTGATTTCAATAAGTCTACAGAGTTTCCTTGAGTATCTGCGTAACTTGTTGATGTTCCAGTTGGTTTATCATTTTGAATAGAAGCTACGTCTGTTCCAGTTGCTTCACGAAAGCTACATATCCTTTAAATCCTGAATCTGTAGAAATCTTCCATCCAGCATTTGATTTTTCAGCAGTAACTGTAGAACCATCAGAAGCAGTCCATGTGTTTGTTGCTGAATCATAAGTTACAGTAACAGTAACTCCTTTTGTATCAGCTGTTTGTGCTTTTGGTAATGCAGTAACTGTACGAGTTATATCTCCTACTGCTGTTACTTCACCATTCTTACGAATTTCAGCAATTTTTTCTGTTAAAGTAGCTGCTGAAGATGTTGTATTCCATGTACGAGTGAATTCGTAAACGATGTAATCCACACTACCATCTGCTTTTGCATCTGTATAAACACGACGTTCTGTTAATGTTGTAGTTCCATCTCCATTGTCTTTTAGTACATATGCATCTTCATTTGCAGACGTATATTTACCAGTTGCGCTTATTAAATGTGGCTGTATATTCTTTATTATTTGCATCTTTTACTTTTCACAACTTCACGTTGTAAGTCTGCACTGAACTTTATCAGTAGTTGCTTTCGCTACAATACTATCTACCCCAACATATTGTGTAGAATCTGAAGTTACTGGAAGAACGAATTTTGAAGGTGCTGTTGCTGAAGCATCTCCAAGTTGATCTCCTTCTTTTACAGCTGTATTAGTAGTTCCTGCAGCTACAGTCCATTTACCGTCTTTTACTACTAATTTTGTAACTGTTCCATCTGGCATTGTGATTTCTGCTTTATTAGCACCGTTAGAAACAGATACTGAAACTTTTGTTGCATACGCTTCAACATTAGATACAGTAATTTTTGGAGCTACTGCAATTGTAATATTTTCATGAGCTTCTTGACCATACATATTCCAATCCTGATTTTTCGCATTGGTTGTATTATTATAGTCTTTGGCGTAAACATTTGCTGTATAAATTCCAGCTTCTGACGCTGTTCCTGTAATATCTCCAGTTTTTGGATCATAATTTAATCCTGGTACAACATCATTTATCGAAGTTTTACTTCCCGTATAATTACCATTTAAGGCTGTGTGGGCTGTGACAGTTTGTGGTCCGTTCTAGTATTTACTTTAGATCCATCAACTGCAGTAAAGGTTGCTCCATTCGTGCCTCCAGGAGCAGTTTTTGAACCGGCAACAACTTTTTCTCCATTACTTCTGTATACATAACCAGTTCTTTCATCACGACTCATTCCATCGTTATCAACATATTTAATATTATGGTTCACTTCATCTCCAATAGTTACCATTGTAGATGATCCTTGGATTAATGGAGCTGTTGAGTCTTGCCATCCAACCCATCCAGCTGTTAAGTCACGGAAAGTAATATCTTGAGTTTGACCGTCTTTTCTCAACAGTGACGATATAGCGCATGTCATAAACACCATTTTGAAGAGTAGATGCTGTATCCTTCTACAGTATCTGTTTTCATTATATCCTGTACCAGGAACTAAGTTACTTAGTTTGATATCTTTAATTTTATATCCCGCAGCTTCTGCTTCCGGTGATAAAGTGAAACGTTTTTTAGCATCAGTGATATACACGTAGTGATTGCCTTGTTCATATGTGTGTATCCATAAATTTCTGTAGCTAAGTATTCGTAAGATCCACCTGCACCCATATTGTATTCCCATTAGTTTTTCCTGTAGCACGAAGTTTCCCTTTCCATAGAGCAGCTTCACGACCAAGTTTCTGAGCTTCTGTTTTTGATAAAGGAATATCTGTACGTCCACTTATCCCTGCTTGTCCACTATTAGTCTGCAGGCACATCTGTATTGTCTGATTGATATCCGTGAACATAAATTTTTATGATTTGTCGTTTACCGTCTAGTACTGTAAGATTTACCAGTAGCTCCAAGAAATTCACCATTTTCTTTTCTTAATGCTGTAGAGGCAGCTGTATATCCTTCATTAGCTGAAAGAGCTACTCCGTATCTACCATCACGACGAACACCTGCCATTCTCTAACTCAGAGTATACTGCTTTAATAGAGTTTCCAAGTTCTTCTAAACTTCTAGCGATTTGCTCTTTAGTTGTTTCATCATTACCAAGTAATTCGTTCGCAACTTTGATAACTTCTTCATTTTTAACTACTGCTCTACAGCTGGTTTTAGCTTCGATTTTAACTTTCATTTTTACGAATAGCTTCTTTTAGCTAGTACATTGAGTTACTTCTGCTCTGAAGTTAGCTGAGTTAATTCTTTCTTAGCTTCTTTAACTTCTGTTGACTCTTTTGCTTCTGATTTTTGCTTTAGCTTCTGCTTTTTTAGCTTCATCTTTAGCTGCTACTGCAGTTGCTTCTGATTCTGCTACTACTCTAGTTAGCACGTTTAGTGTTGTTACTTTCGCATTAACTTCATCTTGAGTTGCATCAGCTTTTGCGAATCTTCTTTTTGCTTTTTGCTAATTCTTCGAGCTGTTTTTAATGCAACTTCATCAGCATTTTTAGCTGTCGCTAATTTTTGCTCTAAACTATCAATGCTTGCTTTAAGAGCTGTTTTTATCAGCTACTTTTGTTTTTAGACTTCCACTTTCCTGCTGCCGTTGAACACTTTCTTTAGTGTTTTCTGCAGCTGGTTTAGTTTCTGCTGTGTCATTCGCTTCTCCCCTACGTTGGTTGTGTTATCGGTTGTCGTGTTATTCGACACTTCTTCACTTACTTGAGCTACTGCTCCGGCACCCAAGAAGATACTCGCACCGATAACTACCGACGCTGTGCGACTTTTTAATTTTTAATTGAATAAGATTCAACTTTTTGTCACCTTCTTTAGTGGTTTTAAGTACTTATTATTTTTCCTACCATTAATCTGCCTCCATATATATTTATAATACTAACTTTGTAAAAACTTATTTTTCATAAGTTTACCTATTATATAATTATACAAAATATATTCTATCGAATTTTATTCAAAAGTCTAATATTTATCTTTGTAAATTAGCAATAATTATCAACTTTTAAAAGGTTATCAAAAATATTATTTTTATGAAAATCTCTTAATTTTATAATTTAATTGTATAAACATAAATTTTCTATTTATTTTACTTTCATAAATCAATCCCATGGTTTACATATTCATTAACATATCTTCCTCTAATTTTAAGTCAATCGAAGTTTACAAAGAACCATATCTGCTAGAATAGCGATTATTATCGATTAGAAAACACATCGAGGATGAGATTGTTCTCATTCCTCGATTCATGAATAGTCGTAAAGTTACTCTATTTTTAATCCTATTTTTGTTTTTGACGTCTTCTAACTGCTACTGCAATTCTACTCGATTAATGCTCCGAATCCTGCTGCAGCTGTGTTAATTGTTTCGTTACCGGTGTTTGCTGGACGTTTAAATTCAGATTTAACTACGTCTGCTGGACTTCTTTCTCCTTCTGGTTTAGATGGAGAATTTGGATGCGTGGTTTTTCTGGTGTGTTTGGGTTCACTGGGTTTCCTGGAGTTTGACCTGGTGTTCACAGGTTTCTCAGGTTTTTCAGGAGTTTCTTCTTTAATTTCCTTGTATACGTAAGTAACTTCTGTTGTTCCTTCTGTTACTTTAGCAGTTTCGGCACCTTTAGTTGCAGTCGGTACTAATACGTATTTCTTACCATCTTTTGTAGTGATTGTAGCTAGTTTTTTGTCAGTTGTGTCATATGCTGAACTACTGATGCGTCAGTAGTATCTTTCACGTCTTCTGCGATTGTATTAGCCGCTTCGTCCACATGGCGAACTACTACGTTTTCCTTTAACTTCTTTGTACACATATGTTACTTCTGTTGTTTTACCTGCTTCAACACTTCCGTTTTCGTTACCTTTAGTTGATGCTGGTACTAATTCGTATACTTTTCCTTCTGGAGTAGTGATACGAGTTGGTTTCACATCTTTATCCATAGTATTGTACGCTGCACCTGGTTTACCATCTTTAGTACCCACAACGTCTGCTTGAAGTGTGTTTCCAGCTTCATCTACGTGAGTGAACTACTACTTGCCCTGCTTTTTCATGAGTCGCAGTGATTTCTGTAGTACCTTCTACCAACAGCACCGTTTTCTGGTTTAGAATCTTCTTTAAGTTCTTTTAGCATGTTAAGTAGTAAACTTCTCCATCTTTTTCAAGTTTAGCTGGTTTGTTGTCAGTTGTATCATATTTATCACTTAATGATCCATTTTCTACATCTTTAGTATCCGCAGCTAATGTGTTTCCTTCTGTATCAACGTAGTGAACTACTACAGTACCAGTGATTTCTTTGTACACGTAGTTACTTCTATAGTTTCTCCAGCTTTAACTTTTCACCTGTTTCATCACCTTTAGTTGATTGTAGGATTAATTCGTATACTTTTCCTTCTGGAGTAGTGATACGGTTTGGTTTTCATATCTTTTATCTGCCAGTATTGTACGTTGCTCCTGGTTTACCGTCTTTTTGTAGAAACAGCATTCTTGGATAGTATTACCTTTTCATCAAGTGTGACTTAACTACTACTTGCCCTGCTTTTTCATAAAACGTAAGTTACTTCAGTTTACCTTCTACTACGTCTCCGTTTTTCTGGTTTAGAATCATCTTTAACAGCTTTTTCTGTTAAATAGTAAACAGTTCCGTCTTTTTCGATTTTCTCTGGTTTATTGTCAGTTGTATCGTATTTAGCATTTAGAGAAGCACCTTTAGTATCTTCTTTATCTTCAGCAATTACGTTACCTTCTGTATCAACGTAGTGAACTACTACATCACCAGTTACTTCTTTATAAACGTATGTTACCTCTTTAGTTTCTCCAGTAACAACTTTACCGGTTTCGTCACCTGGTTGCTGTTGGTACTAATTCGTATACTTTTCCTTCTGCTGTTGTGATACGAGTTGGTTTCATTCCGTTATCAGAAGTGTTGTAGTCTGATCATGGTTTTCCGTCTACAGTGTCTTTAGCACCTGAAGCTACGTTAGCACCAGCTGCATCTACACCTACTAATGGAGTTCCATCTTCTGTTTGATAGTTAACTACTACTTGTCCTGCTTTTTCGTAAACGTAAGTTACTGTAGTTGTACCTTCTACTACATCACCAGTAGCTGGTTTAGAATCGTCTTTAACTTCTTTAGCTGTTAAGTAATATTTAACACCATCTTTAGTAATTTCAGCTTTTTTGTGGTCCGCTGTGTCGTATTTAACATTTAGAGAAGCATCTGTTTCGTCTGTTTCGTCTTCAGCAAGTACGTTACCTTCAGTATCTTCGCATACTTAACAACAACATCACCTTTTAACTTCTTTATAAACATATGTTACTTCTTTAGTTTGACCTGATTCTACTGTACCTGTTTCATCACCTTTAGTTGATGCTGGTACTAACTCGTATACTTTTCCTTCAGCAGTTGTGATACGAGTTGGTTTCATTCCGTTATCTGCAGTGTTATATTCAGAACCTGGTTTTCCATTGTCAGTGTCTTTTGCACCTGAAGCAATATCTTTACCGTCTGCAGTACCTGTTAATGGAGTTCCATCTTCTGTTTGGTAGTTAACGATTACTGATCCAGCTTTTTCATAAACGTAAGTTACATCAGTTTTACCTTCTACTACGTTTCCAGTTTCTGATTTAGAATCATCTTTAAGACCTGCTTTAGTAATGTAGTATACAGTTCCGTCTTCTGCAGTGATTTTTTCTGGTTTGTTATCAACAGCAGTGTCATATTTCTCGCTTAGAGATGCACCTTTAAGGTCATCTTTATCAGCTGCGATTTTGTTACCTTCTGTGTCAACGTAGTGAACTACTACGTCTCCAGTAACTTCTTTATAAACGTATGTTACTTCTTTAGTTTCTCCCGCAACAACTTTACCAGTTTCAGCACCTTTAGTCGCTGTTGGTACTAGTTCGTATACTTTTCCTTCTGCAGTTGTGATACGGTTTGGTTTCATTCCGTTATCAGAAGTGTCATATGCTGATCCTGGTCTTCCATCTACAGTATCTTTAGCACCTGAAGCTACGTTTGCACCAGCTGGGTCAACACCTACTAATGGAGTTCCGTCTTCTGTTTGATAATTAACTACTACTTGTCCTGCTTTTTCGTAAACGTAAGTTACTGTAGTTGTTCCTTCAACAACGTCTCCAGTAGCTGGTTTAGAATCATCTTTAAGCTCTTTAGCTGTTAGGTAGTATTTAACACCGTCTTTAGTGATTTCATCTTTTTTGTGGTCTGCTGTATCGTATTTAACGTTTAGAGAAGCATCTGTTTCGTCTTTTTCGCCTTCAGCAAGTACGTTACCTTCAGTATCTTCATACTTAACGACTACGTTACCTTTTACTTCTTTATAAACGTATGTTACTTCTTTAGTTTCTCCAGCAACAACTTTAGCAGATTCATTTCCGATTGTAGACGCAGGTACTAGTTCGTATACTTTTCCTTCTGCAGTTTTAATACGGTTTGGTTTCATTCCATTATCTGCAGTGTTATAGTCGCTTCCTGCTCTTCCATCTGTTGTATCCTTATTAGTTTCAGGAACATTATTTCCTTCTGGATCTGTTCCAGATATTGGGTTACCTTCTTGATCTGTATAATGAACTACTACTGATCCAGCTTTTTCGTAAACGTAAGTTACTGTAGTTGTTCCTTCAACAACATCTCCAGTAGCTGGTTTTAGAATCATCTTTAAGTTCTTTAGTTGTTAAGTAATATTGCTACCATCTTTTTCGATAGATTCTTTTGTGGTCTGCTGTATCATATTTAACATTTAGAAAGCATCTGTTTCATCTTGTTCGTCATCAGCAAGTGGGTTACCTTGAGTATCTTCGAACTTAACAACAACATTACCTTTAACTTCTTTATAAACGTATGTTACTTCTTTGGTTGTTCTGATTCAACTTCACCTTTTCTTCTTCACCTTCAGTTGATTCTGGAACTAATTCGTATACTTTTCCTTCTGCAGTTTTAATACGAGTTGGTTTTAGCCGTTATCTGCAGTGTTATAAAGCTGTACCTGGTTTACCGTTATCAATATCTTTTGCACCTGATTCTACAGTTTTGCTTTCATCACCAACTACTGTACCTGTAAGCGGAGTTCCATCTTCAGTTTTGTAGTTAACGATTACTGATCCAGCTTTTTCATAGATGTAAGTTACTTTTGTAACACCTTCTACTACTGTACCTTCTTCAACTGGTGATGTAGTTTCTTGATCGTTTACAGCAGTTTTAGTGTTTGCTTCGTTTAGGTAGTAAACATTTCCAGCTGCATCTGTAAGTTTTTGAGGTTTTTCAGTTTCATTTTTTTTAGTGTTGTACGCTATGTTTTTAGGCGTTCTAATAGTTTTGTCTTCTACAACTACTTCTTGTCCATCAGCATCAACATAGTATTTCTCAGTTACTACTTCAGCTACTGTTTCAGGAGTATCAGTGTAAGGAGCTTTTAATTCTGTTCCGTCTTCTGTTTGGTAGTTAACTACTACAGAACCTTTTTTCTCGATTTCACGAGTTTTTTCTTCTGCATAAGTGTAAGTGATTGTTGTAGTACCACTTGCTAAACGGTATGCACGAAGAGGAGTAATTTCATCACGGTAAGAATACTCTTCAACATCCGGCGAAGGACTATTTAATTTAAGAACAAAATCAGGAGTATCTTCTAAAGTACTTGATTCTGATTCAGAAACGCTTTCTATATCAGCTGTTATAGCACTTGTAGGTCTTCCTTTATCATCAACTTGATCTCCCTTATCAGCAATAATCGCGTTAGGATCAGCAGCTTTTGCCCCTATTCCTAAAGAAATATATCGTTTAAAATTAAGGAGGTTATCTTCAAATCCTTTTTCTTGAAGATATGCAAGATATCCTTTTACAAGAGTTTTGTTTGCTACTCCTGTTAAAGTATCTGGAGCCGCTTTAAAGTTTTGTACCATTGCATATGTTCTTTTTACAGTAGCCCCAGTTCCATCTTTATCATCTGCTACATTATCACTAGATGTCAATTGTATGCTTCCTGTTAAAGCGAAACTCTCAGTTTTAGCTGTTACATAGGTATTTTTCTCAAGGACAAAAACATAGTCTCCTTCTTTGATTCCACCATCAGCTGTTACGTTAGCTGAAGTAAAGTCTTTTGCTGCAGCTTCCCCAGCTTTTGAAAGCTTCTACCATCTTAGCATCAGAAGTGATTGCACCTGAATCAGCTAGTACATATTTACCATATGTTCCTTTCCCTGTTTGTTCAACGATCCAAGCTTTTCCACCAGCTTTTACAGTATCATAAGTGATTTTACCTTCTGCATTACTTAATCCTTCTGGAGTAAGTTTCGCGGTTACATCACCTAAAGTTGTGTCAGAGTATACTCCTCCACCGTTTCCAGTAGTTTCAACTTTAGGTTCTCCGATTAGGTGGTAGTTTTCCCATCTTTTTCGATTGTTGCTTTCTTACCGTTTTTCTTTAGCGTCGTTTGGGTCGCTATCTTCTGCATCGCCACCAGTGGTTTCTTTTGAAAACTTCTCCTGATTTACCGTATACATCGTATGGTGTTTTCGATAGTCTTATCAGCACCAGAATTTTGGTTTTTATTTTCTTCTAGAACAGTATTACCTTCAGCAGTTACATATTTGTAATCTACTTTTCCTGTTTTAGTAATTGTATTTGTTCCCTCTGCAGTTGGATCGGTTGAAAATTGTCTACCTGCATCTGGGTTCTGAATATTAGCTGTATCTACAATTACTGACCCTTATCGTTTGAGATCGTTGTTGTGTTGTCGCTGTTTTCTTTCATCGCCGCTTCTGCTGAGTTAGCACCAGCTGATAATGCGATCGCAGTACCAACGATTACACCGTGCTCCGATTTTTAACCGAATCAGAACGTCCGTTTTTGAACTTACGTATCGAGATTTATCATTCTTATTTATTAACATCAAATCTACCTTCCTTTTTATAACTTAACAATATTTTTCTGATTCTTCCTAAACAAAACTTAAATAACTAACGTTAGTTCAGAAACTATCAGGTATATTTTTATCACTTTAGAAGGTTAAATGCAATTATTTTGATATTAAATGGATAGTAATAATATAGAATATCATTTACTTTCATTTTTTCATTAATTTACATAAATTTGTTTTAAATCAGTAATATTTAAAATTCATGATTTTTCAAGATTTACAGTAAAATCCACCCTCTCGAGTGGATTTTACTCATATTATTTAGTTGAATTTTTATATTTTTTTGGATATTTTTAGATTCACTGTATGTATATTTGTCTATACAAACTACCAACCTAGTGTTACAGTTATAAATTCACATCCAAGATGACGCAATTCTTTTGTCTTTCGTCGTAATAAGGCACTGAAACACCTTTCACAACAACATTCTTCGTTCTTTTTAGATGTAAACTTTACAGATGATGTAAAGTGATATGCTTCAACAAACTCATACTCTTTAAACAATTCAACTAGAGCATCTTCGAATATTAAAGGTGTCACTAGGTATTTCACTTTATCTATTTTGAATTTCTCCTTTGGATGTGGAACGTAGTAATCAACATTTAATGCTTTTGCATAAGTCGTAATGAAGTTTACTGAAATACTCTCGTCCTCTTCTGAGAAGTTTTGACCAAGAAGAACTTTAGCCGTTTTTACCATTTTATAGGTTCTACATCTAACTTAAAGAAGTTTTTCTAAGTGTACCAACTTCTCTTTTGCGACAACATGAAAATCACTATCATATAATGTATAGTGTTTTTCTGTGTTGGTGATTAAATCATCACGAGTTAAACCATATTTACCTACTTGTATACTGTTTAAAGGTAGTGCGTACATTCCCCTGGATAGATATCCGCATAACCATCGTCAAAAACTCATCAAGTGTTTATATTCCGAACGAGCTACAATATCTGGTATCAACTGATTATCAAAACTCGCATAGAATATTTTTATCATATTCTTTTGTACATTGATTAAGAACTTGATCGTAAGTCATTTCATCAGTACCATGAAATACTAAATCAAAAATCACGAGAATAATATTCTTGTCTTTCATTCATAACAGGCGTGATACTACACTTTTTAAGAATTTTTCTTCTAGAATACAAGTTCTGGATATAGTTAGCTATCTTCGCCTGCAATGGTGTCGTTGCGATTATTAAATTCTCCATATTGTTCTCCTTTCACTTTTTATCTAAATTTAAAGGAATGACTCAAAAATCGTTATTTCAAAAAACGTTTTTACGAATCAACTTATTTCTTATGTTTAAACTACCTGTCTCTTGTTCATTAAATCTGGGTGGTATTTGCTTATATTTTCTAGTGAATATTTTTGCAGAGTTATGTTACCTTGATTAGATTTTTGAAAATCGGTTTGTTCCATCTGCATTATTTTTCTACTAGTCCGATTTGACTTCTGAACAATGTTATCGAATCCGACTGACTAGCGTAATATCTATGCGCAAAATCAGCATCAGACAACAATCCTAATGAGACCTTTACTTGCCGCTTCAACAAAGGCATTCGCAAATAGTTCTGAAAAACTCGCTCGAAATATAACACTGATGTTTTTGATAAAGGTGCTTCTTCCACAATTCCTACAAATTTGATATTGAGAGTAAGTTCATACTTATCTTTCAACTCAACAAAGGCGCTCTTCAGTCCCTCCGTAAAATGTGATTTGAGCTTTTTGAACCAAGGTTATACAATTGGATAAAAAGTTTTAATAACAAGTTCTACATTTTTAATTCTTGCATATTCCTACAGACAGTAATCCGTAACAGGACCAATATTTTTCACCCTCAGCAAAAATTCTCCGTAACCATCGGTGGTAAAAATCTCACATCATAGTCAAGTCTGCAAGTTCTTCAGTAAGTTTTTCACTAGCGACCAAGTAACTAGTTTTCCCACGAGATTGGCAAGTTCTAAGTTACGAAGGACATTTTTCATGGATAACTTCGTAATAATTTTTCTAGTATTTTTCCATAAAAACAGCATAGATTCGGCGCTGGAACGATGTGCTGATGCGAATAAGAAAGGTCATCTTGCTAGCATTAACCGCAAGATATTTCACAAAAGTCAAATCCTCTTCCTGAAGTTTTCATCATCTTTAAGGAAAATATGTCATGGATAAAATAGACGAGACAGCACTGGCTGTTTGAAATGGTCCATATATTTCATCTTTGAAACGCTTTTCGTCACTAGTGTACGAGAGGATGCCTCGCGCTTATAATCTTCAAAAGAAACGTGCTTCAGTAAAATAAAACTTGCCTGAACCATCACTTAGAGTAACAGAGCTAACAAAAACCATCTTCTGTCAGAACAAGCTCATCACCTTCTTCTGGTTCAAGAACATCAGGAAGAATCGAAGGATGCTTTGTGACCAATGTCAGAATAACTAAACGGCACGCAAATTATCTCCTCGTCTAGAAAAACCTAGTTTTATATCTTCTTTCCAATTATCCCTAATTTGAGGTGCTTGCTAAATGCAGATAGTCTACATTTAAGTTTCTCGCTACCTTCGCTCTATATAATTGAGTAGTTTTCAAAACCAGTATCTATTCGTTTCTCTAACGAAAGTGCATAGTTATTATCCTTGGCATAATAACTTTCCCTTTTCCTTATCAACTTTTTAACAGTAGTGTTTTCACATCTATTTTTATACTATTTTAGTCAATTAATTTTATCATAAATAGGTTTAGTCCGCAACAGAAGGGCGTGTGGTATGTGAGAGGAGATTTCTCATCATTTCTAGCTATAAACAAACTAGAGATAGATAATAATGAATTTTTATCGTTTCTCGACATCTCTATACAACTCTTAAAAATCACCCTCGAAATATATCGAGGTGATTCTTTTTCTAGACTAACGATTTAAGATTAGTCTTCTTTTTACGTTTTCTGATTGCCGCTGCAATTTCCTGCAAATAATACACCAAATCCTGCTGCCGCTGTGTTAGATGTTTCGCTACCTGTGTTGGCTAAACGTTTAACTTAGTGCTTTTAGAGTAGTGCAGTTACTTTTCTAAAGATGTAACGTACATTTCCATTTTCGTCAACTACAGTTCTTACGAACTCGTATCCTTGAACTGTTCCAGCAACACCAATTCCACTTTCAGATGGTTTTCAATGGATTTCATTTTCATCTGTCCATGTTAGTAGTAGTTGTTACTTTTTCGTAGATGTATTCTACATCTCCATTTGGAAGTTTCTTAGTTCCTACTAATCGGTATCCTGGGATATTTCTGCTTCCTTTTAGCCCTTTTTCTTTCGCAGGTACGTTTGGAATTGGATTTCCATCTTTATCTCTGTGGATAGTTTGTTTCGCTCTGTAAACGTGTCTAACTGTTCCATCTGGATCCGTTATCGTTTCAACATATTCATATTCTGGAATATCTAAGACTGGTGATAGCATATCGTATTCATATCCTGGGATCGGATTTCCATCTTGGTCTCTGATAACACCTTTTGGTTTTTCAACTGATGGAGTCGGTGTTGGAGTTGTTACTTTTTCGTAGACGTGTTCGATATCTCCGTTTGGAAGTTTCTTAGTTTCTACGAATCTGTATCCTGGAATATCTTTCTTAGGTTGTTCTCTACTTCTGTTGTTGTTCCTGGGATTACATTTCCATCTTTATCTTTGAACACTGTGTTTACTTTTTCGTATACGTGTTCTGTGTCTCCATTTGGAAGTTTCTTAGTTTCTACGAATCTGTATCCTGGAATATCTTTCTTAGGTGTTGTTCCATCCTCAGTTGGAGTTCCTGAGATTACATTTCCTTCTTTATCCTTGAATACTGTTGTTACTTTTTCGTAGATGTATTCTGTATCTCCATTTGGAAGTTTCTTAGTTTCTACTACTTTGTATCCCGGAATATTCTTAGGATCTTTTGTTCCTTCTTCTGTTTCTGTTCCTGGAATTGGTTTACCATTTCTGTCTAAGTGTTTTGTAGTTACTCTTTCGTATACGTGTTCTACATCTCCATTTTCTAGAGTCTTAGTTTCTACGAATTTGTATCCTGGGATATCTTTCTTAGGCGTTATTCCTTCCTCAGTTGGAGTTCCTGGAATTACGTTTCCTTCTTTATCCTTGAAGAATGTTTTGAACTGGAGCGTAAGTGTGAACTGTATCTCCTTTTGAAGTAGTTGTTGTACTTACTAGTTTGTAACCTGGAATATTTCTTAGGATCTTTGTTTCTTCTTCAATTTCAGTTCCTGAATTGGGTGACCAACTTTATCTACGTGTCTTGTCGTTACTTTTTCGTACCATATTCTGTATCACCATTTGGAAATTTCTTAGTTTCTACTACTTTATATCCTGGAATGTTCTTAGGATCTTTTGTTCCTTCTTCTGTTGTTGTTCCTGGGGATTGGGTTACCTTTTTCTGTCTACGTGTTTAGTTGTTACTGGTTCAGTAGATGTGTTTAGTGTTACCTTTTTCATCAGTTTCAGTCTTAACAAGTTTGTATCCTGAGATTTTTTCTGATGGGTTTTTACCATCTTTAGATGGGATAATTTCAGTTTCTTTACCGTCTTTTCCTACTACTACAAATTTAGTGTCAGGACGTACTGTCGGTGTGTAAGAAGCTTTGATTGTTTTACCGTTCTTATCTTTACGTACAACTTCTACTGGAGTAGCTGTTCCTACAAAGTTTGGTTCTGGAGTGAATGTTACTTTACCATCTTTATCGATTGTGTAAATTCCTTCTCCTGGTACTTTCTTCTCAGTTGATCCATCTTTAAACGTTGGAGCTACTGTAGTATCTACATCACCTTTGAATACTGGAGTATTAGATTGAGGTTGTCCTTTAGCACCTTCAGATACTACGTTTTCTGTAGTTGTTTCACCTAATACTGTTGGTGTGTAGTTAGCTGTTACTGGTGTTCCGTTTTCGTCAACGCGTTTAACTGTTACACCTTTAGCTTGACCTACGAAGTTTGGTTCTGGAGTGAGATGTTACTTTACCGTTCTTATCGATTGTGTAAGTTCCTTCTCGCAGGTACTACAACCTTACCATCTTTATCAGCTCCTTCTAATGTTGGCGCTACTGTTTCATCGATTGGTACTGTTACAGTTTTACCGTTTACTTTAGTAGTTCCTGCTGTGAATACTGGAGTCTCAGATTGAGGTTGTCCTTTAGCACCGATTGATGTTACATCTTTACCTGTTGGTGTTACTGGTAATACTACTGGAGTGTATTTGGCTGTTACTGGTGTTCCGTTTTTGTCAACACGTTTAACTGTTACACCTTTAGCTTGACCTGTGAAGTCTTTTTCTGGAGTGAATGTTACAGTTCCATCTGGAGCTACTGTGTAAGTTCCTTCTCCTGGTACAACTTTTTCAGTTGAACCATCTTCGAATGTAGCTGGTTTAGTATCATCAAGTTCTACAGTTTTTTCCACACCGTTAACTGTTGTTTTACCTGCTTCAATTCTGGTTTTTCCTGTTTGTTTAGCTTTGCTTGAACATCAGTTGTGAGTTACACCGGCTGCAGTTGGTGTTACTGGTTTAACTGTTGGTGTGTATTTCGCAGTTACTTCTGTTCCATTTTTGTCAGTACGTTTAACTGTTACTCCGCTAGCTTTACCAGTGAATTGTGGTTCTGGAGTGAATGTCACTACACCTTTTTCATCGATAGTGTAAGTTTCCTTCTCCGCAGGTACTGTTACAGAATCTACTGATTCTCCCTGTTTTTGGATCTACTAATTTAGCTGGCTCATCAGATAATTCTACAGTTACTTCTTTACCGTTAACTGTTGTTTTACCTGCTGTGAATACTGGAGTTCCAGTTTGTTTAGCACCTTGTATATCTTCAGATACTACGTCATCTGATTTTGGTGTTACCGGTTTAACTGTTGGTGTATATTTAGCTGTAGCTGGAGTTCCGTTTGTATCTTTACGTTGAACTTCAACACCTTGTGCTTTACCTGTGAAGTTTGGTTCTGGTTTGAATGTTACTTCACCAGTTTGTGGATTGATTGTGTAAGTTCCTTCTCCTGGTACTGTTACTGAAGTTTCATCAGTTGGTTCACCAGTTTCTGGATCGATTAATTTGGCTGGTACTGTTGGGTCGATTGGAGCTTTTTCGTGTCCTTCAGTGAATGTTGGAGTTCCGCTTTTGCTCTTGACCTTGTGCACCTTCAGAAGTAGTTGATTTCGCAGTTGGTGTTACAGGCGTGATATTTAGAGTGTAAGTTGTTGTTACAGCTGTTCCGTTTGTATCTTTCGCTTGAACTGTTACTGGTTTAACTTCTCCTGTGTAAGTTTTGTCTGTTGGAGTGAATACTGCAACTGGATCTTTACCATCTTCTTTAACAAGAGTGTATGTACCTACTACATCACCTGCTGGGTTTTTAGCTGGTACTTTTTCAGCTGGTTGACCTTTTTCATCTAATAATGTGTAAGTTGTTGGATCGATTGCTACTACTTCTTCAGTTTTAACTTTTGTCATTGGGTCTTCAACTTCAACTACCCCACCTTTGAATTTAACTGGTTGGCTTTGAGTTTGACCTTGAATGTCTGAAGTTACTGATGGTTCTGCAGTTGGTTTAACACAATTACTACCGCTAGTATTTACCAAGTGCTGGAGTACCGTTCTTATCAACACGTTTAACTGTTAATTCAGTACCTTTACCTTTGAGTGTGGGTCTGGAGTGAATATTTGCAGTTCCATTTTCTGAAAGCTTCGTATGTTCCTTCTCCTGGAATTGTTACAGTTGTTACTTCTTGACCTGTCTTAGGATCAATTAGTTTCGCTGGTACAGCTTCGTCGATATCTGCAGTTTTTCAACACCGCCAATCGTTACTTTTACCACCGATAAAGTTTGGTTTTTACCAGTTTGTACTTTACCTGAACACCTGCAGTTTCAACTTCTGTTCCTTCTGGAGATGCTGGGTGTACAACAGCTGTGTATTCTGCAGTAACTTTTGTTCCGTTAGTATCTTGACGAACTACAGTTAATGTTTTACCTTTACCTTTGAATTGTGGGTCTGGAGTGAAGTGTACTGTTCCATCTGGATCTGCTATGTAAGTTCCTTCTCCTGGGATTGTTACGCTAGTCACTTCTTGACCTGTGGTTGGATCGACTAATTTAGCTGGAGTATTATCGTCCATTGGTGCTTCTACTTCTTTACCATTGATTGTAGTTTTACCAGGTTTGAATTCTGGTTTACCGCTTTGTGGTGCACCTTGAATATCTTCAGTGAATGTATTAACATCCCTACTGGGTAACTGGTTTAACTGTTGGTGTGTAAGTAGCCGTTGTTGGCGTTCCATTCGCATCTTTCGCCCGAACTGTTTGCTGGTACTGGAGTACCTACGAAGTCTTTGTTTGGTGTGAATGTTACTTTACCTGTTGTTGGATCGATTGTGTATGTACCAACTTCTTTTCCGTTAGCATCTTTCGCTGGAATTGTTGTTGCATCAATTGGTTGTCCAGTAGCTGGATCGATTAATTTAGCTGGTTGAGTCGCATCGATCTTCATAGGAACTTTATCATCACCTTGAGTGATGTTGGAGTTCCTTCTTGAGGTTATCCTGAGCACCTTCAGATGTTACAGGTTTTCCTGTTGGTTCTACTGGAGTGATGTTTGGAGTGTAAGTTGTAGTTACTGGAGTTCCGTTTGTATCTTTAGCTTGGATAGTAACTGGTTGTACTTCACCTGCATATGTTTTATCAGTTGGTGTAAATACCGCAGTTGCTTTACCGTCTACTACTTTAAGTGTGTATGTACCGATAACATCTCCTGCTGGGTTTTTAGCTGGTACTGATGTAGCTGGTTGTCCATTTTATTTTAATAGTGTGAATAGAGTTAGTGTCAAGTGGCTTCTTTTTCAACTCGTTGATTGTTGCTTTACCAGGTTTTGAGTATCTTTACCCTTGGTGTTCAACACCTTGTACGTCTGTTGTTTCAGCTGGTGAAGCAGTTGGTGTTACACCTACGATTGTTGGAGTGTAAGTTGTTTTAACTTTAGTTCCGTTTTCGTCTTCTGCTTGAACGTTAGCTGGTTGTACTTTACCTTTGTATGCTTTGTTGTTGGTGTGAATGTTACTTTGTTAGTAGTTGGGTCAATCGTGTGTCCCTACTTTGTTTCCTTCTGGATCTAAAGCATCTACTGGTCCAGTTGCTTCTGTTCCATCCGCATTTAGTAATTTAGCTGAGTTAGCTTTGATTGGTACTGATTTTTTAACACCTTCAATTGTAGTTTCACCTTGAGTGAATGTTACAGTTCCATCTTGCACTTCACCTTGGATTCCTGAAGATTCTGCTGGTGTCGCTGTTGGTGTTACACCTCACGATATGTGGAGTGTAAGTAGTGTTTGCTAGTTCCGTTTTTGTCTTCTGCTTGAACTTTTGGCTGGTGTTACTTTACCAGTGTAGTTTTGTCAGTTGGTGTGAATGTTACTTCTCCTGTTGCTGAATCGATTGAGTGAGTACCTACTGGGTTACTCCATCTTCAGCGTATGCTGAGATTGTTTGTCCGGTTGAACTTCATTTTCCTTCTTTATCTGAAGCTTTGTGAGTTTTTCTTTAATTGGTACTTCTGCATTTCCTGCTGTGAATGTAGGAGTTCCTCAAAATTTCTGCTAGCCTCCTGACTGAGTCTGTTGGTTTTGGCTGTTGGTTTACAGCTGTTACTGTTGGATGTATTTTGTAGTAGCCTTAGCTGTTGCATCTTGTCCATCTTTATTTCGACCTACTGGTGCTGTTAATGTTACATCAACACCTGTTGCAGTTCCTTTGAATGTTGGAAGTGGTTGGAATGTTACTTCACCTGTTGTTGGGTTGATTTTTGTAGTTCCTTCTCCATCTACTGTTACAGAGTCAACATCTCCAGTTTTTGGATCTACTAATTTAGCTGGGTACTGTGCACTTGGTGTTACAGGTGTAGCGTTATCTGTTCCTGCTCCTGCTGTGAATGTTGGAGTTTTCTTCTGTTCTTTACCTTGAATATCTGTTGATGTTTCAGGATTTGCAGTGATTTCTTTTGGAGTTACTGTTGGAATGTATACAGCATCCATAGTTTTCTTAGTAGTTGAGTGCGTACCATCATTGATGTTTGCAAGGCCGTGTTGATCTGTTATTGCAGTCCATCCAGTTGATTGACCATTTGAGTCTACCGCACGTAGTACGATACCATCAGCTTTACCTACGAAGTTAGCTTCTGGAGTGAATGTAATCTTATCTTCTGTTACTGTGTATGTACCTTGACCTGGAACTTTAGAGTATCAACTAGATTATCACCATCAACAATTTTCACGCCACCTTGAACTTTCTTAGTAGTTTCAGCACTAATTACGTTACTTTGTTCAGTGTAATGAATTTTTCCGTATGAGTTGAACGTAGTTTTACCGTTGTTAGAACCTAAATCAGATGCATCATCACCTGATGGACGTGTTCTGAACTCGATACCAACTGATTGAGTTTCACCTTGTTTTCCAGTAGTTTCTTCTTTGTCTCCACGTGGTGGGTGAGCTACTTGAATTTGGTTATCTTCAACTTCCCCAGAGTATGCAATTCCTGCAGCTTTTTCTACTTGGCTTGCTTCTTTGGCAATACGAACACGGAAGTTTACAACATCTTTACTAGTGTCGATTACTTGAGTGTTAGTGAATGTTAATTCTACAGTTTGATCGTTACCATTAACTTCAGCAATATTTGATGCTTCGCCTTCATCAAATTTTCCATTATTGTTAAAGTCTATAAATCCACGAACATACGCTTTTTCTAATGTTCCTGTATATTTTTCATTACCATTTGCTGATGCACGAACTTTTAACTTTATAAGTATTATCTGGACCTTGGATGAATTTAACCTCTGGAGCACCGTATCTTTATTAATGTGTACATTTTTCTTCTGCGACAAGTTGGTCTACACCCTCATCTCCAGTTTCTGTAGCATCATCAGAACCTATTCCACGCACTCGTGTACCTGGTGCAGAATCGATATCCGCTTTTACTTTACCTAAGTATGGTTGTTGAATCTGTTTAATTGCTTTTGTCTTATAATCAACAGTTTCAGTTCTTAAATAGTGTTCTGCTCTACCATATGAGTCTGGAAGATCTCCAAAGTCTGAGAACTTAATACCAATCATAGAAGATTGTTGCCCTGAAGCTAAAAATATAAAATCCTACTTCACTTACATTTGCTGTGAGACACAATTGAGTAGCGTAGCTGCCTCCATTTGAGTATGAACCGAAATACTTGAGAACCCTAAACCTCCAGTTGCAGCATCTCTAGTAGCAAACATCCTGCTTCTACTGCTTTAACTATTTCTGGAGAATTCCAAACTGCGATTTTATCTTTCTCATTCATGTTTTTAAAATCAGGGTTGGAAGATACTGTTTTTGTACCACGAGGTCCACCGATAACACCAGCTAAGTCCCAAGGAGTACCATTCGTTGTATAAATTTCAGCTTCTAGTTTTCCTGCACTGATATCTTCCCCTGAAGTCATAACAATACCTGGTTTTACGGGTTTACCATTATAAGTAGCTTCTACTGTGAATAAAACCCCTCCCATTGTACCATTTGCAGCTGATCTGAGATTATTTACACCAGTAAGTACTGTTTTTCAGTTCCAGTATCAATACCATTTCCTTTTTCTCGAACATTGGTATATGACGGGTGTTGTGCAGCTCCTGAGATACCTGTAGCGTCCTTATATTTATTTTCTTTATTCGGATCGTATGTTCCCTCGTGAGCCGTACCTGCTACACGGTTTTTATAAACTTCAGTAGATTCAAATGGTTTTAACGCTTTAACCGTCATTGTAACGATATAACCAGGAATCAATTCTTTTTGAATTGTGATCGCTTGCAAGTTGTTTATTTGCTTTTTAAATTTGTCCAAGCATTTGTATCAGAAAAGTTAATCCATTGAATTTGATCATTTAATGTTGCGATTTCTGAACTTTTATTCTTGATTGCAATATCAGCTAGTGAACCATATCCATGTTGTTCCAACCATTTTTACCTAACTCTGTTGAGTTATCCACTAGTGATGTTGACTCTCACTTCTGCTATACTGCTTCAATTTACCAGTACGTTTAGCTCCAGCGTTCTCTAACTCTGTGTAAACAGCTTTTAATAGAGTTGCTTAATTCTGCTAAACTTTTTAGCGATTTGTTCTTTAGTAGCTTTGTCATTTTCCTAGTAATTCTTTAGCTAGTTTTAAAGCTTCTTCGTTTTTCACTACTGCAGCTTGTACTGGTTTTGCTTCTACCTTTAAAGTCTTTTTAGCTAATTCAGTTTTAGCAAGTTTATTAGTTACTTGTGCTTCTGAAGCTACTTGTGTTAATTCTTTTTAGCTGCTGCTACTTTCTTTTTCTTCTTTTTAGCTTTTAGCTTCTTTTTTCTTTTTGTTCAGCTTCTTTTTCTCTTCTAATTTTTGTCGAAGGCTTGGTTTTAGCTTCTGTTACTACTTGGCTTAGCTTGCACTGCTTGAGCTTGTGCATCTACTTCTGCTTGTGGCTGCTTCCATTAGCTATACTGCTTTAGCTGTTTCTAACGCTTCTTTTGCTGCTTCTACAGCTGCTTTGTCTGCGTCTTGAGCTGATTTTAATTTTTCTTCTAATGTTGCGATACTTGCTTTTAAGATTTCTTTCTTAACTTCTGCTTTTGGAGTTTCTGCTCCTACTTTTTCTGCTACTGCTGCTGCAACATTTTCTTTTGTAGTTTTCTACAACAGGTTTTGCTTCTACTTTTGGAGCTTCCTCTGCTTTCACTACCTGCGTTTGTTGTGTTGTCCGCAGTTGTATTGTTAGAAACTTCTTCAGATGCTTGAGCTACTGCTCCAGCTCTAAAAAGATACTGCACCGATTACTACTGATGCTGTGACCTACTTTGAACTCTTAATAGAATATGATTCTACTTTTGTACCTTGTTTGGTATCTTTTAAATATTGGTTATTTTTACTTACCATAATATTCCTCCTTTGTATATTATCTTGAACAGCTTTTTATTGAATATTAAATCTTAATTGCTACTAAAAGGAATAAAAACTTTTTCAGTTCTATCTTTTTTAGTTGTTTCGATATCCAAGACAAATAACTTTACCTCTTAATATATCTCCCCGATTTAATATTCTTTTTGCTATTCTACATTTTTGTTGTTATTAGTAAACTTATGATGAGAAATCCATTAGGGACTTTTAAAATCATTTTATCTAAGTAAATTTTTGTCCATAAAATGACTCGTAAATTCTCAAAAATTTAAAAATATTACTTTAAGTAACTTTAATTTATTTTAATAGTACTACTTCCGACTATTTTAACTAGTCAAAACATTATTTAACAGCCTTTTTAAAAGTAACTTTATTTTTACTTACAATATATTGAGATTCATTATAGACATAAGTGATACTATAAACAATTTTTAAAGCTTTTGTCAAAAACAATATGCACCCTGGTTTTTCATCTATTTTGTGAACATTTATGCAATTTGTTAAATGAAAACATTTACAAAAATATTTCACTATTATATTTATCAATAACCCTAACTTTTAACTTTATTAATTTTTCATATATTTTTATTTTAGGGATTCTAAAATCTCTAGAATTACTCTATGTTATTAGTTACTATTTTTCTGTAATTTTTGTTATAATCATTATCCCCTAAAAACCCCCTTACATCATTTTTAGATAAAGGAGTTGCTATTTATGAAGAAATTTAAACTTACTAAAAACCATGTAATAGATGATTACTGATGAAATATTTTTCAACTATTAGATATATGAGTTATCGAGAAAGATATATAAATAAGAAAGATACAGACCACAATATTATTCATTATTATGCCTTCGATACAGAAGAGAGGCGACGGAGAAAATTTGGTTAGAGATTACTCTCCATTACCTGATGAAATAGTCATTACTAAAGAAACTTATAACGCACTGTATGACGCTTTAGCTACAGTTATCGGTGAAGATCGACTTCATACTACAACTTGTTGTAAAGGGGAGTCTTTACGTAGTATAGCGATTAAGAAACAAAAACAATGCTATGACTATTAGTCGTCATCGTGATAAATTATATAAACAACTAGCTATTTTGCTGATTAAGCATAAAATTGACAACTAGTACAGTGTGAATTTTGTGTGAACTATTACACAAAATTTGTTACAAAACTTTAAAATTTCACTATATATAGTGAAGAGGGATTTTTCGTAGGGGTATATTTATTTGTATTTTATATCGCTAAGTTGATTTTCTCACTCCTTTTAATTCATAAATTCTTTTTATTATCGCGTCTTTATAGAGATATTTATGTGGAGAGTGGATTTAGGAGGGAATTTATTATGAAAAAGTACTATTTGAATGATGAGGAGACAGAATCTTTTTACGAATTATTAGAAATTAAAAGGATTTAATCACTAGAGCTCTTACAAAGTTAAAAATACCAGAAAAGCTTCATCATGAATTTTATAATTATGGTTTTAGAAGGTTTTATTAGTCAGTTTCTTAATTCTTAATGAAGGGAAAATTGAAATGAGATTTCGACCGTTTTGCTTTTACTACTAAAGAAAACTAGTGACGAGATTCGCTACAGAAGTAAGGATAAAAAGTATACCTTTAGATATTTTCGATAATAACTAGCAAAGATGCTACAGATGATAATTATTCATATGTATATATTCCAGTTAATCGAATATTTGAAAATACTTTGGACGACCAGGAACTTCTTTTTCTGTGAGTTTATAAAATCTCTAGACATGATACTGCAGAAGTTATGAGATATATCATTTACGAACAGCCTATAGAATACACAAACGAATTAAGGGGTTTGTGAGAGTTTTTATTAAGTAGATAAAATAAATATCAAACCACTCTCTATGTGAATATCTAAATATATATCTAAACTCCTATCACACAATATACTAAACTGACTTCACCTCGTCAGTTTTTGTTAACACCTAAGACAACAAGAAACCTCAAATACTATTACACCACACCTTCAAATAGATATATTTCAATTCTATCATCAAATTATTTTCAGTCATAAAATATCCTTAAAAATAATCAGGTCTCGATAATAAAGTATAAAAGATGGTCCAGAAAACTATTCATTCTGATCTGATATTGTATAAAAGACACCCTCGAAAATTTTCGAGGGTGTTTTCTCTATCATAAGGTATATTTTTATAAATTTATAAATTTCAAATTAGTTTTTATCGTTTTTGCGACGTCTTGCAGCTCAGTAATCCACCTAAGATTGCCATTCCTAATCCTGCTAATCCTGTATTAGTTTCACTTTCACAGTGTTTGCTAAACGTTTTGGTTGAGCTTTTGGTGAAACTTTTTCTACTGGTTTAGTTACTTTTTCTGAAGATGTGACGTACATTTCCATTTCCATCAACAACTGTTCTTACTAACTCGTATCCTGGGATCACTTCAGATTCTAAAGTTCCTTTTTCAGTTGGTTTTAATGGATTTCCATTTTCATCTACCCATGTTGTGAGATTTTCTACTACTGGGTTGTAACTTTTTCGTATACGTGCTCAATGTCTCCATTTGGAAGTTTCTTAGTCTCTACGAAGCGGTATCCTGGAATATCTTTCTTCGGTTGTCTCCATCTTCTGTTGGATAGTTTGGAATCTCGTTTCCGTCTTTATCTTTGTGACTAGTTTTAACTTTTCGTATACGTGTTCCACGTCTCCGTTTGGAAGTTTCTGTAGTCTCTACGCGAAGCGGTATCCTGGAATATCTTTCTTCGGTTGTTCTCCATCTTCTGTTGGATAGTTTTGGAATCTCGTTTCCGTCTTTATCTTTGTGACTAGTTTTAACTTTTTCGTGTACATGTTCCACGTCTCCGTTTGGAAGTTTCTTAGTCTCTACGAGCGGTATCCTGGAATATCTTTCTTCGGATTTGTTTCCTTCTTCAACTGGGTAGTTTGGAATTTCTTTTTCCATCTTTATCTTTGTGACTAGTTTTAACTTTTTCGTATACGTGTTCCACGTCTCCCGTTTGGAAGTTTCTTGAGTCTCTACGAAGCGGTATCATAGAATATCTTTCTTCGGTTGTTCTCCATCTTCTGTTGGATAATTTGGAATTTCGTTTCCATCTTTATCTTTGTGACTAGTTTTTAACTTTTCGTATACGTGTTCTGTATCTCCATTTTGGAAGTTTCTTAGTCTCTACGAAGCGGTATCCTAGAATATCTTTCTTCAGTTGTTCTCCATCTTCTGTTGGATAGTTTGAATTTCTTTTCCATCTTTATCTTTATGACTAGTTTTAACTTTTTCGTATACGTGTTCCACGTCTCCATTTTGAAGTTTCTTAGTCTCTACGAAGCGGTATCCTGGATATCTTTCTTCGGATTTTCTCCATCTTCTGTTGGATAATTTGGAATTTCGTTTCCATCTTTATCTTTGTGACTAGTTTTAACTTTTTCGTATACGTGTTCTGTATCTCCATTTGGAAGTTTCTTAGTCTCTACGAAGCGGTATCCTGGAATATCTTTCTTCGGATTTTCTCCATCTTCTGTTGGATAATTTGGAATTTCGTTTCCATCTTTATCTTTGTGACTAGTTTTAACTTTTTCGTATACGTGTTCTGTATCTCCATTTGGAAGTTTCTTGAGTCTCTACGAAGCGGTATCCTGAGAATATCTTTCTTCGGATTTTCTCCATCTTCTGTTGGATAGTTTTGGAATTTCTTTTCCGTCTTTATCTTTATGACTAGTTTTAACTTTTTCGTATACGTGTTCTGTATCTCCATTTGGAAGTTTCTTAGTTTCTACAAGCGGTATCCTGGAATATCTTTCTTCGGATTTGTTCCTTCTTCAACTGGGTAGTTTGGAATTACATTTCCATCTTTATCTTTGTGAGTTGTTGTAACTTTTTCATAGATGTGTTTTGTATTTCCTTTTTCGTCTACTTCAGTTTTAACTACTTTGTATCCTGGGATATCTTTTGTTGGTTTAGTTCCATCTTCTGTTGGTGATAATGGGTTTCCATCTTTATCAACATGTGTAGTATCTGGACGTACTGTTGGAGTGTGCTTAGCTGTTACCGGTGTTCCGTTTTTGTCAACACGTTTAACTGTTACACCTGATGCTTTGCCTACGAAGTTTGGTTCTGGAGTAAATGTAACTTTACCATTTTCATCGATTGTGTAAGTTCCTTCTCCTGGTACTTTCTTCTCAGTTGTTCATCTTCGATGTTGGTTTTTACTGTTTCGTCGATTTCTACTGGTACTTCTTTACCGTTGATTGTTACTTTTCCACCTTCAAATGTTGGTGTTCCTGATTGAGGTTGTCCTTTTGGTCCTTCTGACTCAGAATCTTTTGAAGTTGGAGTTACTGGTACTACTACTGGAGTGTACTTAGCTGTTACTGGTGTTCCATTTTTATCAACACGTTTAACTGTTACACCTTTAGCTTGACCTGTAAATGTTTTTTCTGGTGTAAATGTTACTTTACCATTTTCATCGATTGTGTAAGTCCCTTCTCCTGGTACTTTCTTCTCCAGTTGTTCCATCTTCGAATGTTGGTTTTTACAGTTTTGTCGATTTCTACAGTTTTTCTTCACCGTTTACTGTTACTTTTCCACCTTCAAATGTTGGTGTTCCTGATTGAATTGCACCTTGAACATTTGTAGTTATCACGTCTGTACTTGTTGGTATTGTTGGTTTAACTACTGGAGTATATTTAGCTGTTACTGGTGTTCCGTTTTTATCTTCACGTTGAACTGTTACACCTGTTCCTTTACCTGTGAAGTTTTTCTCTGGAGTGATTGTTACAGTTCCGTCTGGAGCTACTGTGTAAGTTCCTTCTCCTTCGATTGTTACTGAATCAACTGGATTTCCAGTTTTTGGATCTACTAATTTAGCTGGTTTGTCTTCGTTGATTTCTACAGTTTTTTCTTTACCATCGATTGTTACTGTTCCACCTTTGAATGTTGGTTTACCTGTTTGAGTTGAACCTTGAATATCTTCAGTTACTGCATCTGTTCCAGTTGGTTTAACTGGTTTAACTTCTGGAGTGTATGTTGCTTTAGCAGGTGTTCCATTCTTATCTTGACGAACTACCTCAACACCTTTAGCTACACCTGTGAAAGTTTTCTCTGGTGTGAATGCTCACTGTTCCGTCTGGAGCTACTGTGTAAGTTCCTTCTCCTTCTACAGTTACTGAGTCAACTTGTTCTCCAGTTTTTGGATCACTAATTTTGCTGGTTTATCTTCATCGATTTCTACAGTTTTCTCTTCACCGTTAACCATAGCTGTTCCACCTTGGAATACTGGTTTACCAGTTTGAGTGGCACCTTGAACATCTACAGTTTTAGCTGGTTCCGCTGTTGGTGTTGCAGGTACGATTGATGGAGTGTAAGTTGCAGAAAGCTTTAGTTCCATTTGTATCTTCTGCTTGAACGTTAGCTGGTGTTACTTTTTCCAGTGTAAGATTTATCTGTTGGTGTGAATGTTACTTCTCCTGTTGCCGGATTGATTGAGTATGTACCTACTGGAGTTACTCCATCTTCAGCGTATGCTGGAGTTGTTTGTCCTGCTGGAACTTCATTTCCTTCTTTATCTAGAAGTTTGTATGAATTTTCTTTTAATTGGAGCAATAGTGTCTCCAGGAGAGAATGTTGGAGTTCCTTTTGAGTTTCACCTTGGATAGCTTCTGATTTAGCTGGTTCTGCTGTTGGTGTCACCGGAGTGATTTTCGGTGTATAAGTTGTTTCTACAGCTGTTCCGTTCTTATCTTTAGCTTGTACACGTACTGGTTGTACTTCTCCTGAGTAAGTTTTTGTCTGTTGGCTCGAACACTGCAACAGCTTTTCCATCTACAGTTTTAAGAGTGTATTTACCAGTACATTTCCTTCTGAATCTCTAGCTGGTACTTCTAGACTGGTTGTCCATCTTCTCCTAGAAGAGTGTAAGTAGCTGGATCGATGTCTACAGTTTTTCTTCTCCTGCAATTGTAGTTTTCCACCTTCGAGATGAAACTGGACTTTCTTGAGTTTTACCTTGAACATCTTCAGTTGTAGCTGGTGTTGCTGTTGGTGTTACTCACGATTGTTGGTGTGTAAGTTGTCTTAACTTTAGTTCCATTTTTATCTTCAGCCTGTACGTTTGCTGGTTGAACTTTACCAGTGTAAGATTTGTCTGTTGGTGTAGATATTACTACACCTGTTGTTGGATCACAGTGTATTCTAACTTTTTACCACTTGGGTCTAGAGCATCTACTGGTCCATTTGCTTCTGTTCCATCTGGATTTAATAATTTTACAGATCCTTCTTTAATAGGTACTTCTGTATTTCCTTCTGTAAATGTTGGTTTACCTGTTTGAGTTTCACCTTGTACTCCTGTTGAAGTGTCTGGAGTTGCTGTTGGTTTAACAGGCGTTACAGTTGGAGTGTATTTTGCAGTAGCTGTTGCTGTTACAGGTTGACCATTTTTATCTTGACCTACTGGTGCTGTTAATGATACGTCAATACCTTTAGCTGTTCCTGTGAATTGTGGTTCTGGAGTAAATGTTACCGCTCCAGTTGTTGGATTGATTGTATAAGTTCCTTCACCTTTTACAGTTACAGTTGTTTCGTCTGTTGGTTGTCCAGTTGCTGGATCTACTAATTTAGCTGGGTATTGTGCACTTGGCGTTACTGCGTCTGGTGCAGTTCCGTCACCATCTTTATCTACATCGATTGAGAATTTAGGTGTTTTTGTTTGTGGTTTACCTTGGATATCTGTTGATTCTTCAGGTGTTCCTTTGATTTCTTTTGGAGTTACTGTTGGAATATAACGACCATCCATAGAACCTTTTGCTGCAAGTCCAGCTAATTGAACTTGTTCACTTACTAGGTCTAGTTGATCTTTGTTTTCTCCTTCACCACCGACGATTTGGCGACCTTCGTTACCCCAACCAGTAGTGTTACCATTGATGTCTGTACGACGGATTGTAATACCATCTGCCGATCCCTACGAAGTTTGCTTCTGGGATAAATTCTACATCTACATTTGCACCGTTATCAGTAAGTTTATATTTACCTTGTCCTGGTACTACATAGTATCCATCTACTAAGTCTGCATCTGTTACTAATGTTCCGTCAGGTTTAACGATTTGTGATTTAACTGTTGTGTCAATAGCATTATCTTTATCAAAATCATAGTTCTTTTGACCGTATGCATTAAATGCTACAGTTGATGTTTGAGTTGCACCTTGTACATCTGTTGTTTCTCTCTTAGTCCCACGTGGTGGAATTGTTTGTTGGATTTGGAAATCTTCTACTTCCCCAGAGTACGCAATACCAGTTGGTGCCTTAACGTCAGCTTTATCGTATGCAATACGTAAACGTGTAGCTAGTTTTGTAGCAGTTGTGTCTACGTTTTGGTAATTGTTTGTCCAAGTTAGTGTAACTTTTCCATCTTGTGTTACTTCTTGTACCCCTGCAGCTTCACCTTCATCGAATTTACCATTGTTATTGAAGTCGATCCAACCATTAACATAAGCTTTAGCCTCTCCGTCTAGGTGAGCATCGAAAGTCATTGAGTAAGTTCCGTCGTTAACTTTTTTCAACTTATAGTTATCATTTGGAGCAACATCATCACCCATCAATTGACGAGCGCCTTCATCAGCAGCACCAATACCATTAACATCATCATAGATAAACGCACTTGCACCTTTAATTGGAGTTGTACGTACGTCAACGTCAGCTGGAACAGATCCTAAGTATGGTTGTTTTTGTCCATCAGATTTAGAGATAGAGTGCGCTACTCTTCCGTATGAAGCTGGAGCATCCCCTTCATCTAGAACCATAAATCCTAGCATAGATCCTTGTTGACCTGCAGAAAAGATGTACATACCGATGTTTTTAGCATTACGCGTCATTACTAATGGAGTAGAGAATCCTGATTGACGGTGAGTTGATACTGGTCCGAAAACTTGTGTTCCTAATCCATCTGTGTGATATTTACCATCTTCTGCTTTCATCGCAATAACAGTATCCGATGTCACTGTCGTATTGAAGAATCCTGCACCTTTATCTGCTTTGAATTTTTCAAAGGCTGCTTTTCCTCCACCTTCAATTGTGTGTGATAAACCAAGTTGTCCACCATCGTAGTTTTGACCGTGTCCCGCTGATGCTAATGTTCTTTTTTCATAAGTTACCGCAGTATAAGAACGAGCTGTTTCTTGACCTGCTACAGTTGAGTTTGATAACTCTGTTACTGCTTCAAATCCATCTCCATCTGTTGTATAAATTTCAGCTTCAGATGAACCAGCTTCTTCCCCAGTTAAGAATACAACGTTCGAAGGCACTTCTTTTCCGTTTAAAAGTAGATTTAACAGAGAATTCCACCCTACGTTAGCTCCATCTTTAACAGATTGAATAACTGTTTTACCTTTAGTATCCATACCGTTTGTTTTTGCAACAGAGTAACTTCCTTGAGTTACTACTTTTAATTCAGCTGGAGTTCCATCTTTGTACTCATTAATAGCATTGGCATCATATCCTGCTCCACCACGTATACTCATCAGTTGAGTTAAATGGTGCTAATTTAGTAACTGTTAATGTTACAACATATCCTGGTGAAATTTCTTGTGTGAATTTAGTTCCTACTTGAAGAGTGTCTCCCGCACCAAGATTTTCTATAGTTGCTTTTACTGTTAGCAATATCAAACCATTTGATTTGTTTCGTTAATCTTTCAGTATTTTTATCTGCGTATTTTTTCCAGTGATTAATTTGTTCATCTTCTGAAAGTGGTGGTTCTGCTACTGTATCAGCTATATCAGCTAATACTACGTCAAATTTACCGTTACGTTTAGCTCCCGCATTTCTAACTCTGCGTATACTGCTTTAATAGAGTTGCTTAATTCTTCAAAACTTTTAGCGATTTGTTCTTTTGTAGCATTATCATTTCCTAATAATTCTTTAGCTACTTTTAGAGCTTCTTCGTTTTTAACTACAGCTTTTCTACTGCTGGTTTCGCTTCTACTTTTAAGTCTTTTTACTAATTCAGTTTTAGTAAGTTTGTTAGTTACTTCTGCTTCTGAAGCTACTTGAGTTAGTTCTTTTTAGCTTCTTTTACTTCTGTGGTTTGTTTTTCTTCAGATTTAGCTTTTTCTTCTACTTTTTAACTTCGTTTTTCGCTCACTCCACTTCACTTGAGCTTCAGTTACAACTGTGTTTAAAGCTTTCACTGTCACTTGTGCATCTACTTCAGCTTCAGTAGCTGCTTTAGCTAACTACGGCTTTGCTGCCGTAATGCTTCTTTAGCTGCTGAAATCGCTGTCGATCCGCATCTGGAGCTGATTTTGACATTGCTTTCTAATGCAGTAATTGCATCTTTTTAAAAGCATCTTTCTTAACTTCTGCTTTTGGTGCTACTGTCTCTACTTTAGCTGCCTACTGCTGCTTCAACACTTTCTTTAGTATTTTCAACTTTTGCTGGCTGTGCCACTGCTTTTAGGAGCAGCTTCTGCTTTCTCACCCTGCGTTTGTCGTGTTGTCACAGTTGTATTGTTAGAAACTTCTTCAGATGCTTGAGCTACTGCTCCAGCTCCTAAAAAGATACTTGCACCGATTACTACTGATGCTGTACCAACTTTGAATTTTTAATAGAGTAACTTTCTACTCTTGTACCTTCTTTAGTACTCTTTAAATATTGGTTATTTTTCCCTACCATTTGTTCCCTCCTAATTTGGTATATTTTATAAAATTATCACTCTTGTAATTTTCAGATTCTTCCAAAAATATAAAAACATAACACTGCTGTTACATTTTCTTATAAACTTTAGTTTTTCTCTGTAAAATAACATTTTGTAATCAAAAATTCTAAATACATATTAACTTTATACTCTTACTTTATTAACCTACATATGTATTCTACTAATTTTGAAATTCATCTTGATTTCAATAATTGATTTTACAAAATATTTTAATCCTGTCTACAAAAATCGTCTTTTATTTTCATTGTATACTTAAATTTACATCATTTTTCTAAATTCTAGCAACTCTAGAAAAAGCTTTTTATATACGCATTCAAAGTCTCTTAATCTTATGAAATCAACTTATGTAAATATTATAAACACGTTTCTCTTTCGACAAATTTTTAAGAAATTTTTGGTTTTTAGTCTTTCTAATTAAAAATTGACACTATTACAGAGTTGGTTATAAAAAGAAACAGCATACATGCAACTGTATTATCATTGATATTAAAACATTTATAAATTAAAACAGAAATAAATATCCATTAATACTATTTTAGTTAAAATATACTTAAAAATTACTTAAAAACTATAAATTTTTACTTAAAATGTACTTTTAAATAGCGTTAAAGATTTTCCATTTAAACAGCATTATTAATCTCTTTTTCTATAATAAATGTATTTTACACTTCTATGTAACTACAGTCATTGATTTTAACATTCCACAACTAGATACTATTGACCAACTACAAATCGTATGTTAGAATGAAAGCGTGGAGCTGTATACATTTAAAATAGTGTCAAATGTATAAGAGTTTATTTAAAAAAATTAGATTAACGACAATCAAGCAAGCACTTTTAATTTAATTACTTTTAAAAACTTTCACAAATATTATAAATATATGAAGTAATAATTGATAAAAATATTAACAGTTTATGAACTTAAAGCTGTTTTATACAAAACAACGACTTTACAAACCATGTATACTGGAGGGTTTTATGATTACAATCGAAGATATCAACAAAGTAATAGAAAAATTAAAAATGAATACAAAAAAAGAATATATTAGTATTTCTATCAATGGAATAGAGGTCTTAATGTTAAAAACTAGTAAATTCGGAGAGTTCCCTACATCGCACAAGACGCTGAGGTTCCAGTAGATGTCGAAGGAAATCAACTAGCTCTGCTAGCTCAAATCAACTGTACTGAACTACCAGAAAATAATATTTATCCTAAAAGCAGGGATTAGTTCAATTCTGGATTTCTCGCGATGATTCTTTCGGATTAGATTCCAAAGAAACTAATGTTGTGAAAATATCAAAGATATCGATGACAACATAACAAATGAAGATGTCCTAAATAATATCATCTTCCTAGTGAGGATAACGATGAAGAATATTCTCCATTTCAAGAGAAAGATGCATCATTCGCATTAACATTTAGCAAAGGAACTTCTACAATTACAGCTACTGATTTCTTATTCGAAGATATCGCAAAAGCTACTATCCACGAACTATTTCCAGATGAACAAGTAGCAGATTTATACGAAGATCTTGATAGTGAAGTCTACGAAACTTTATTTAAAGCTTTCGAGGGTGTTAAACACGCCATTGGAGGTTATCAACATTCGTTCAATGGGATCACGCGACCCTGACAACAAAAAGCATACGACACAATGTTACTTCAAATTGAAAGTGAATGGAATCCAAACACAAAAGACAATCTAATTATGTGGGGCGATTCAGGGGTTGCAAACTTCTTTATCAATAAAGAAAAATTAGCAAACTTAGATTTTTGAAGATATATTATTCAACTGGGATTGCTGTTAATTAAGACTCTCTAACAAATCCAAAAACATAGAGAAAAATAAAAAGCGAAATCTGAGGCAACAATTTGTTGCTTAGATTTTCTATTATTTAGTACTACGACCTTAACTAATGAAATATTCAAAAGAACAGAGTGTAATTTTACTTTCTGTCCTTTTGTAATGCATATCTATATAATATTTAGAAATCGAAACATTATCTGAACCACAATACGGGCAAGTTGGATAACCAAATCCTTGACTGTCTGCTTCGAAAATAACTATTACAGTGTTACAATAATATTCTACTTCTATCATCAATATGTTTTTCAGGTAACTTTTGCAATTTCTTTATAAATTCTACCGTTTGTTTCGGCTTCAACAATAAATCATTCAATAGCCAAACCTTACAACTTTGTACAATTTCACATTAAGCACCCCCTTTTCTGATTCTTTTTCTTTTCACTTTTATTATACTTCATTAATAGTAGTTTTTCTAACAATTTAGTATTTAATACTAGAATTATATAATGAGTCAAATCCCGCTTCATATTACTAATCTACCTACACTTGCTGTACATCAATTCATTTCGGACAACCATTAACTACAAATAAAACCCACCTTCGAAATACATCGAAAGTGAGTCTTATTTCAACTAAGAAAAGTTCTTAGCTATTTATTTTTAATCTTCTTTTGTTTTTACGACGTCTTGCTGCTGCGTAATCCTCCTAAAACTGCCAATCCTATTCCAGCTAGTCCTGTATTTGTTTCAGTTGTACCAGTGTTTGCTAAGCGTTTAACTTGAGTTGGGGCTTTTGGTGTTACTGGGGCTACTGGTTTTTCAGGAACCTCTGGTGTCGGAGCCGGCATTGGCTCTAGAGTTGGAATTGGTTGTGGTACTGGAACGTAGTTGATTGGTGTATCCTTGGTTGGATCGTTCGGTACGTTTGGTACTTCGTATCCTTTAGTTGGATCATTTGGATCTACCGGTTTCAATGGTACTAATGGGTTGTTTGGTCCAACTGGTTTTGTTGGATCTGTAGGCACCATTGGAGTGTGTCCAGGCACATAAGGAACGATTGGTTTATCATTTCCTGGTTTTGTTGGATCTTTCGGATCGTTTGGATACGGAACTGGATTTGTTGGTGTTCCTGGGATATTTGGTACCCATGATCCTAACTTATCGTAAACAATTGTTTCGTTGATATCCTTGATTGTATCAGGTGTTACTTTAACATCTTTAGTTGATGATTCTAGATCACCATCTTTAGCGATGTATCCTTTAACAACTGGTACTGGGTATCCGTTGAAGATATCGTCGTTGCGATCTGTAGTCCATTCTCCATATGTGATTTCTCCTGTCACTAAGTTAACCTTAGCATCACGAGTGAATTTGATTGTTTCAACACGAGTTTCAGTTACTTCTTTTCCGTTACGATCTACATACTTGATAGTACGTGTAGCTGATTTTTCTGTTATCATATCTTTTACCGTGCTTGGCCATACTGGGCTGTTTGGATCGTTAGGAATACTGGTTTACCTGGTTCTGGTGTAGATGGTGTTACCGGTGTTCCATCTGGGTTCTTCAGTAAGTTTGGATCGTTTGGATCACGTCGGTTTTCCTGGTGTTACCGGAATAATTCTTTCAGCTACTTTTACATTAAAGATTTGATCACAGATTTATCTTTATCGAATACTCTATCTGTATCTTTAGATGGGAAGTCATTACTTACTACTCTATATCCTGCTTTTTCAAGTTTTTCAATAGTCTTAGTTACTTCATCAACTTTATCTTTGTTGAAGTTGGCTCCTGAATCACCTTCATCTACTACTGGAGTTGATACAACTTTACCATTTTCATCTACGAAGTTAGTAATAGCTTTTTGCTTATCTGTTACGTAGTTGATTGGTGTATCTACTCTTGGATCCGTTGGTACTGGTGGTACTTCATAACCTTTAGTTGGATCGTTTGGATCAACTGGTGTTAATGGAACTAGTGGGTTGTCCGGACTAATTGGTTTAGTTGGATCTTTCGGTACCACTGGCGTTATTCCTGGGATATAAGGTACTTTTGGTTTATCTGTACCTGGTTTTTGTTGGATCGTTTGGATGCTGTTGGATATGGGATTAGATCAATCGGAGTTTCTCCTCCTGGTACTTTTGGTACCCATGAACCAAGTTTGATATAAACTACTTCGATGTTTTCATCTTTAGAATCTGCAGTTAATCCTGTTGACGCTGGAACTATTTCTTGTTTAGCATCTTTTAGAATATATCCTTTAACAACTGGTGATACAACTCTTACAAATGTTGTATCGTTATCTTTTTGCAGTCCATTCGTTATAAAGTAATTTCTCCTGTAACTACATTTAACTTAGCTCCACGAGTGAACGTTACTTTATCAGTAACTGTCTTAGATACTTCATTTCCTTTTTCGTCAATATACTTAATTGTACGGTTAACGTGACGAGTTGTTTCTAATTGTTTAATTAATTCATCTGTCCATTTTCGGTCCTGTTGGATTATTTGGATCGATTGGTTGTCCAGGTTGCGGTGTTTTTGGATCGCCCGGATCTTTCGGATCGAACAGTGGTACATCTTGAATATGAGAGTTAATACTACAGTATATTCTTGATCTTTGCTAGAGTCTTTATCGAAGTTTCCATCATTATCTTTACCGTAGTTGTTACTTACTAAATCATATCCTTTTACGATTAACTTAGCAATTTCAGCAGTTACATCATTTGCTTTTGTTAATGGCTCACCTGATTTACCTGATTCTTCAATAGTCACAGTTCCTGGAGTGGTTTTCCAGTTGGATCTACGAATTTCGTTACTGCTTTTTGAGTATCTTTTTCGTAGACAATCGTTGTGTCTTCTGTTGGATTTTCAGGTGTCGGTGGAACATATCCTTTAGTTGGATCATTTGGATCTACTGGTTTCAGTGGATTTCCATTTGGATCTTTCGGTGTTGTTCCTGGTACATGAGGAATCGCTGTTGTCGGTGTTCCTGGTTTTGTTGGATCTTTTGGATCATTTGGATATTGAGGTTTGTCAAGTTTTGGTTCTTCAAATCCTTCTGGTACTTTCGGTACATATTTACCTAGCGGTGAGTAAACAACATTCACTGTAGAATCTGCTGCATTATAAGCTACATTATCTACTTTTTCTGCTGCTTTAATATCCGCAACATAACCTTCTATTACTGGAGACACTACTTCTGCTAATGTTTGAGGTTTTGTCCAATCAGAAGTATAAGTGATTTCACCTGTTACTTTGTTCAAGTCACCTTTACGAGTATAACGAAGTTTTTGGTTAACAGTTTCCGCAGCTTCTGTTCCTCGTTTAACTTCTTCTACTTTGTCAGTATTAGCATATCTGTAGTTAATTGTACGATTTACTTCTTCGATTAATCCAAGTTGTTCGAATGTACGTTGTTTTGGATCTCCTAGTACTTTATCTCCTGGTTTTGGAAGATCCGGTGTTGTTGGAGTTAGAGGTTTATCCGGATCGATCGGAGTAATTCCTTCTTTAACGATTACGTAGTAAACTTGACTAATTCCTTTAGCGCCTTTATCGTCTTTATCATCATATTTATGATTTGCTTCTCCGTAGAATGCTTCACGTTCTGCAGTATAAGCTGGATCAGTTGGTGCAACAACTTCATATCCTTTAGCTTCAAGATCAGCTTTTACTTTATCGACATTCGCTGTCTTAATTGCTTGACCTGTAACCCCTGCTTCCGCAACAGATACATGAACTGCAGTTCCATCGGCTTTAACGAAGTGGATTAACGCTACTTGAGAACCTTCTTTAACATAAGTAATTCTCGTATCTTGAGTTGGGTCTGCCGGTTGTTTTGGAACTTCATATCCTTTTGTTGGATCAGTTGGATCTTTCGGAGTTAATGGTTTTCCGTCTGGTCCTATTGGTGTTGTTCCAGGGATATATGGTACTACTGGTGTTTCAGTAGGTGTTCCTGGTTTTGTAGGATCTTTCGGATCATTTGGATATGGTTTTGGCGTTAAGTCAGTATTCGCTGGAGGTGTTACTCCTTCAGGAATTACTGGTACATAAGAACCAAGTTTACGATAGATAATTGTTTCTTCACTATCTTTATCCGTAGCTTTAACATTTGCACGTTCTGTAGAAGCTTTAGCTGAAGCTACATATCCTTCCTTAGCTGGTGTTGGCCCAGCGTCGATTGTTGTATCATCACCTTTAGCTTTCCAATTACTGTAATTAGAGATTGCTCCAGTTATTGGATCTAAATCAGCTGTACGAGTAAACGTTAATGTTTGTACATTATCTTCGATACCTGCATCCGTTCCGTCCGCTAATCTGTAGTGAACTGTGGAGTCACTTCTTCGATTAATCCTAATTCTTTATACGTGCGTCCTTTCGGATCGTTTGGTACTTTGTCATCTGGTTTTGGAGTAACATTCGGTATGTTTGGATCCGTTGGTTTAGATGGATCTAATGTTACTGGTTTTGTAGTATAGATTACTGTTTCAGTTACATCGTCTGCTCCTGCTGCAACTTCTTTAGCTGGTACCGTTGCTTTTATCTGGAGTGTAATTCTTAATCTCTGGTGAAGTTACTTCTCCAAATGTTTGAGCTGGCGACCAGTCTCCAAATGTAATTTTACCAGTTACTGGGTTGATTGTTGCTGTACGAGTAAATTCTTTTGAGTTTCTTCTACTGGAGTAGCAGCTTCTTTACCATCTGCGTAAACATACTTGATTGTACGTTTAACTTCATCTTTACGTCCATCTTCTAACTCTTTGATTAACTCTGAGTCCATTTTGGTCCTGTTGGATTATTTGGATGATTGGTTTTCCTGGAGTCGGGCTGGATCGTTTTGGATTTACAGTTACTGGTTTTAACTGTTACAAGAACTATATTCTTGGTTGGTTGTTGCGTCTGCATCGAATTTACCGTCTGTTGGGTAGTTATTTTCTACTACTGTATATCCTTTAACTTTCAGAGCTTCAATAGTTTTCTCTACTTCTGCACCTTTAGTGAAGGCTTTCCCTGTGTCTCCTGTATCAACGATTGATTGAGCTACTCCACCTTTTTCAGTTTTATCAGTTGCACTGTTTACTTCAATGAAGTGTGTTACCGCCACTTGAGAACCATCTTTTACATAAACGATTGTAGTATCTTCAGTTGGGTTCGTTGGTGCCGGTGGGTTATATCCTTGTTTTGGATCGTTCGGATCTTTCGGAGTTAATGGTTTACCATTTGGTCCTACTGGCGTTGTTCACTGGTACATACGGAATCGTAGTTGTAGGTGTACCTGGTTTTGTTGGATCTTTTGGATCGTTTGGATATTGTGAATGTGGAATTGTTGGAGGAGTGAATCCTTCTGGAACAACTGGTACAAATTTACCTAAGTCCTTGTAGATTACTTTCTCAACAATATCTTTATCAGTTGCGTTAACTCCCGTTACGTCTTTCTTAGATGCCTCTACATCTCCTGTTGCTACATATCCCGGTTTAACTGGTACTACAGCTTTACCTTCAAGAGTTGTATCATTATCTTTAGCAACCCATTCACTATAAGTAATTTCACCTGTAGCTCCATTTACTGTCGCTGTACGTGTGAAACTTACTGTAGTTTCATGTTTAGGTTCTGCTTCAGCTCCTCGTTTAGTAGTATCTGCAACATCATCTGCATAAGTATACGTAATTGTACGTTTTACGTCTTCTTTTAATTTAAGATCTTTATATTTTTGACCATTTGGATCTTTTGGATTTACAGGTTTGTCTGGATCGAAGTTCGGATCATTTGGATCTATTACTGTTTGTTTCGCTTTATATATTACAACTTCTTCATAATCTTCTGCATCTGCTGTTACAGTTTTCGCTGGTACATCGCTAGTTGCTGGGTTGTTACCAATGCTGATGTATATCCATCAATCGTTGGAGTTGCTACAGCTTCGAATCCATCTGTTGTCTTAGGGTGTCCATTTTCCGTATTCAATTTCACCTGTCACAAGGTTAACTTTAGCTGTTCTTGTGAATTCAAGTGTTTGAACTTTCTTACCTGCTACCGCTGTTCAAGTTTATCGTCACCAACCGAGTTGCATCTTCATACACATGCTTGATTGTACGTGTTACAGCTTCAGTAGTCTTCAGATCTTTAACTGATTCTGGCCATTTTGGTCCATTGTTTTTCACTGGAACTACTGGTTGTCCTGGTTCTGGTTTCACATAACCTGGAGTAGTTGGATTTGTTGGAATATCAACTACTTTCGCTTTGAATGTTACTGTGAATTCTTGGTTTGTTGATGCATCTGCGTCGAATACTTTATCTGCAGCTGTTGATGGATAATCTTTTTCACTTGCGTTTACGTTAGCTACTTTTTCATATCCACGAGCTAAAATCTTGTTGATCGTTGCAGTTACTTCTGCATCTTTAGCGAAGGCTTTTCCTGTATCTCCAGAATCTACTACTGAAGGCTCTAGTCCTTTTCCAGTTGTATCTACAAATTTCGTTACCGCTATTTGTGATCCGTCTTTAACGTAGATGATTGATGTATCTTTCGTTGGATCTGTTGGCGCTGGTGGTACGTACCCTTTAGTCTTATCATTCGGATCTTTTGGAGTTAATGGTTGTCCATCTGGTCCTACCGGTGTTGTTCCTGGTACATGAGGAATCAATGTATCCGGTGTTCCTGGTTTAGATGGATCATCTGAGTTTGGATATTGTGGTTTGTTGATATTCGGTTTTATCGAATCCTTCTGGTACTACTGGTACATATTTACCTAGCGCTTTGTACACTACTTTTTCCGTAATATCTTTATCTGTTGCGTTAACTCCTATTACATCTTTCTTAGATGAGTCTACGTCTCCTGTTGCTATGTATCCTTCTACTTTTGGAAGTTCTGCTTTTCCTTCTAATGTAGTGTCGTTATTTGTAGCTACCCATGGTCCGTATGTGAATTCTCCATTTTTCGGATCAATCGTTACCGCGCGTTTGAATTCTACTCTGTTTGTAAATGCATCTGCTACATTTGTTCCTGCTTTAGCTGCATCGGCTTCTTTTAATTCTTTTTCATCTGTTGAATAAGTGTAAGAAATCGTACGTGTTACTTCTTCTTTACGAGCGTCTTCTAATTTCTTAATTAGTTCTTCTGTCCATTTTGGCCCATTTGGATTATCTTTATCAATAGGCGTATCTTTTGTCGGTATTGGATCGTTTGGTTGTACCGTTATCGGTTTAACTTTTCTGTATATTACTGTTTCCGTAATATCGTCTGCTTCTGCCGCTACCGTTACCGCTGGTACTGTTTCTGTACTTACTATGTGGTTAGCTAATGCTGGAATATCCGTCGCTGTTGGTGAAGGTACAGCTGCAAGTTCTTTCGCCGGTGTCCAATCTCCGTATGTAATGTCACCAGTCGCTAAGTTTACTTTCGCTGGTCGTGTGAATTCTACAGTTTGTTCTCTACTTTTTGTGTACCTGTTGCTGGATACAGTACTGGTTTTCCATCTTCGTATACGTACTTAATTGTACGTTTTACTGTATCTGTAGTTTTAGATCTTTTACTGATTCTGGCCATTTGGTCCATTATTATCACCTGGAACTACTGGTTGACCTGGTTCTGGTTTCACATAACCTGGAGTAGTTGGATTTGTTGGAATATCAACTACTTTTGCTTTGAATGTTACTGTGAATTCTTGGTTTGTTTTCACATCTGCGTCGAATACTTTCTCTGCAGCTGTTGATGGATAATCTTTTTCATTTGCATTTACATTGGCTACTTTTTCATATCCACGAGCTAAAATCTTATTGATTGTCGCAGTTACATCAGCATCTTTAGTGAAGTTTGTGCCTTCATCTCCTGAATCTACTACAGACGGCGCTAATCCATTTCCATTAACATCTACAAATTTTGTAATTGCTAATTGTGCACCATTTTTAACGTAGACGATTGGTGTATCTTGTGTTGGATCCGTTGGTAACTCAGGGATCACATAACCTCCACCAGGATTTTTAACTAACGGTTGTCCATTCGGTCCATAAGGTGTATATCCTGGAACTTCTGGAATTACCGGTGTAGTTGGTCCATTAGGTTGTGTTGAATCCGTTGGTTTTGTTGGTTTGGTTTTTACTACTGCACTTGGATCTGTTGGATTATTAGTATACGGTGTATCAGATGCAGATGTTAATGGATTCACCCCTGCTGGAATTTGCGGTTTAATACTTCCTACTTTTTTGTAAACAACTTTATGATTAATATCTTTGTCAGTTGCCGCTACTGTTTCACCTGTAATTGTACTTTGTTTTGAATCTAATAACACAAAGTTTTTCAATAACCGGAACTTAACATCATTGAACTTGTTAGTTGTTGCTGGTGTCCATGGTGCATCTTCTTTAGTTGAAGGTGTTACCCCGTCAGCCGCTAAGTACGTTACTTCCCCTGTTACAGCATTAATTTTCGCTTTACGAGTGAATGTTAAAGTCTTAGTTCTTTCATCTTTTACCGATTCTAACTTATCTTCTTCAACTTTTGTTCCATCTGCATAAACATAATCAATTGTTCTCGTTACTTCTTCAACTAAGCCAAGTTCTCCATATGTACGGTTCTTAGGATCATTTGGTACTTTATCTGTTGGTTTCGGTGTAACTGGTGTATCTGGATTTCGCGGTGTTGTAGGTTCTGTTGGATTTACCGGATTATTATTTGGATCTACTGGTTTAGTTGGATCTACTGGAAGCTCTTTTGCTTTAACAATTACGTAGTATTGTTGGCTAGGTACTTTCTCTCCAGCTTGTCCTGTCGCTTTATCACTTACCGCATCAAATTTACGATTTACCTCTTTATAGAACCCTTCTTTATCAGCTGTGTAAAGTGTTGCATTAGTCGGATCTACCACGGTATAGTTTTTAGCTTCTAACGCTGCTTTTACAGCATCTACTTTAGCTGAGCTAATAGCTTTTCCAGTGTCTCCCAGTTTCTACAACTGATTCATTTACTGAATTTCCTTTTTCATCTATGAAGTGAACTACCGCTACTTGAGAACCATCTTTAACATAGATAATTGATGTATCTTTCGTAGGATCTGTTGGCGCTGGCGGTAAGTATCCTTCTTCTTTATTATCTGGATTCTTCGGTTTTAATGGTTGTCCATCTGGCCCTATCGGTGTTGTTCCTGGTACATGAGGAATCAATGTATCCGGTGTTCCTGGTTTAGATGGATCATCTGAGTTTGGATATTGTGGTTTGTTGATATTCGGTTTATCGAATCCTTCTGGTACTACTGGTACATATTTACCTAGCGCTTTGTACACTACTTTTTCCGTAATATCTTTATCTGTTGCGTTAACTCCTGTTACTTCTTTCTTAGATGAGTCTACATCTCCTGTTGCTATGTAGCCTTCTACTTTTGGAAGTTCTGCTTTTTCCTTCTAATGTAGTGTCGGCATTCGTAGCTACCCATGGTCCGTATGTGAATTCTCCATTTTTCGGATCAATCGTTACCGCGCGTTTGAATTCTACTCTGTTTGTAAATGCATCTGCTACATTTGTTCCTGCTTTAGCTGCATCGGCTTCTTTTAATTCTTTTTCATCTGTTGAATAAGTGTAAGAAATCATACGTGTTACTTCTTCTTTGAGCGTCTTCTAATTTCTTAATTAGTTCTTCTGTCCATTTTGGCCCATTTGGATTATCTTTATCAATAGGCGTATCTTTTTGTCGGTATTGGATCATTTTGGTTGTACCGTTATCGGTTTAACTTTTCTGTATATTACTGTTTTCCCGTAATATCGTCTGCTTCTGCCGCTACCGTTACCGCTGGTACTGTTTCTGTACTTACTATGTGGTTAGCTAATGCTGGAATATCCGTCGCTGTTGGTGAAGGTACAGCTGCAAGTTCTTTCGCCAGTGTCCAATCTCCGTATGTAATGTCACCAGTCGCTAAGTTTACTTTCGCTGGTCGTGTAATTCTACAGTTTGTTCTACTACTTTTTGTGTACCTGTTGCTGGATCTATTACTGGTTTTCCATCTTCGTATACGTACTTAATTGTACGTTTTACTGTATCTGTAGTTTTTAGATTTTTAACTGATTCTGGCCATTTTGGTCCATTATTATCACCTGGAACTACTGGTTGACCTGGAGTCGGTTTTTCAGAGTTAGGATCTGTTGGTACATCTTTAATAATAGGCTTGAATGTTACTGTGAATTCTTGGTTTGTTGATGCATCTGCATCGAATACTTTTTCTTCAGCTGTTGATGGATAATCTTTTCATTTTGCATTTACATTAGCTACTTTTTCATATCCACGAGCTAAAATCTTATTGATTGTCGCAGTTACATCAGCATCTTTAGTGAAGGTTTTTCCTGTATCTCCTGTATCTACCACTGAAGGTTCTAATCCTTTACCAGTTGTGTCTACAATTTAGTTACTGCTACTTGTGATCCGTCTTTAACATAGGTAATTGTAGTGTTTTTCTGTTGGATACTGTTGGTATTGGTGGAACTTTATAGCCACCATTAGGATCTTTTTCTAATGGTCTTCCATTTGGTCCTACTGGTGTTGTTCCTGGAATCACAGGAGTGTTGTTGTTGGTTCACCAGGTTTTGTTGGATCATTCGGATTTTTCGGATATACCTTCAGTGTTGTATCAGTTCTAGGTGGTACTATTACACCTTCTGGTACTACTGGAATATATGAACCAAGTTTACGATAAATAATCGTTTCTTCTGTATCTTCTGCTGTCGCTGGTACATCGTTAATTGCTGTTGATGTTGCTTTACTTACAATATACCCTTCTTTAACTGGTGAATTTACAGCTGTGAAGCCATCCCCGTTCTTAGCTGTCCAATCACCTACTTCTGATAGTGCTCCTGTTACTGAGTCAATCTTAGCTGTACGAGTATATGTTAATGTTTGTACTACATCTTCATCCGCTTTAGATCCATCTTCGTATACATAATGAATTGTGTGTTTCACTTCTTCCACTAAACCTAAATCTTTGTACGTACGTCCTTTTGGATCATTTGGAACTGGTGCATTTGGATTTACTTTTTCATTTGGATCTGTTGGATTTGGATCCGCAGGTATTTTACTTGGTGTATAAATAACTGTTTTCCGTATATCATCGGCTGTCGCTGTAACTTCTTTTGCTTCTACACTTTCTCTATTTGGAGTGTATTTTTCAATTGTTGGTGACGTTACTTTTGTCAAACCTTTGTGCTGGTGACCAGTCTCCAAATGTAATCTTACCTGTTACTGGATTAATTGTCGCTGAGCGTTTGAATTCTTTAGTTTCTTCTACTGAATCCTTAGCTTTTGTTCCATCTGAGTAAATATAGTTGATTGTACGTTTAACTTCTTCTTTACGTCCATCTTCTAACTCTTTGATTAATTCTGGAGTCCATTTTGGTCCTGTTGGATTTCCTGGATCGATTGGTTTATCTTTAGTTGGAGTTGGATCATTTGGATTTACAGTAATTGGCTTAGCAGTTACTAGGACTTTGTATACTTGGTTGGTCTTAGAGTCTGCATCGAATTTACCATCTGTTGGATAGTTATTGTCAACTACTGTATATCCTTTGGCTTTCAATGCGTTAATTGTATCTGTTACTGCTTGCCCTTTTGTGAAGGCTTTTCCAGTATCCCCTGTATCTACTACTGATTCTGCTACTCCACCTTTTTCTGTCTTATCAGTTTCGCTGTTAACTTCAATAAAGTGTGTTACCGCTACTTGAGAACCATCTTTCGTATAAACGATTGTTGTATCTCCTGTTGGTGTTGTTGGAGTTGGTGGTTCATATCCTTTAGTCTTATCATTTGGATCTTTTTGGAGTTAATGGTTGTCCATCTGGCCTACCGGTGTAGTTCCCGGTACATATGGAATCGTTGTTGTTGGTGTTCCTGGTTTTTGTAGGATCTGTTGGATTATTTGGATATTGTGGATTTGGAATTGTAGGAGGAGTGAATCCTTCTGGTACAACTGGTACATATTTACCTAGTGCTTTGTACACTACTTTTTCCGTAATATCTTTATCTTCTGCTTTAACATTTTTCTACAGGTTTTAGTCGATGTTTCTACATCTCCTGTTGCAACATATCCTGCTACTGCTGGAAGCGCATTTCCTTCTAATGTAGTATCGTTATCTTTAGCTTCCCACTCGCCATAAGTGATTTCTCCTGTTACTGGGTTTACTTTAGCTACACGAGTGTAGTTCACTTCTCTAGTAAATGGTGCTGCTACATTAGTTCCACCTTTATTTCCATCTTTTTCAGCTTGATTTAATTCACTTGCTTCCGTTGAGTAAGTGTACGAAATTGTACGTGTTACTTTTTCTGTGTTCTTAAATTTCGCTAGTAACTCATCAGTCCATTTCGGCCCATTTGGATCACTTGGATTAATTGGCTCACCTTTCTTAGGTTCTTTATAATTTGGAGCTTTTGGATCAACTGTGATTAGTTTAGTTTTGTAAACTACTACTTCTTCGAAGTCTTTATCTGTAGCCGCTACAGTTTTCGCTGGTACATCTGCAACTGTTGGTGTTACACCTGCAACTGCCGCAGTGTATTTCTCTAATACTGGAGAGGTTACTGCTTCAAATGTTTGGTTCGCCGACCAATCTCCATATGTGATTTCTCCTGTCGCTACATTAATCTTACCAGGACGAGTGAATTTAAGTGTTTTAACTTTCTTATCAGCTACACTTACTAAATCAGCTTCCACTACTGGTGTACCGTCTTCGTATACATACTTAATTGTACGTGTTACTTCTTCTTGTACTTTTACAGCGTTGATTAATTCTTCTGTCCATTTTGGTCCATCTGTATTATTTGGATCGATTGGTGTTACACCTGGAGTTGGTTTTTGGATTATCGTTACTTGCTGGTTTTGTTGGATCAAATGATGGAATATCCACTACTTTAGCTTTCAATTTCACAACATATTCTTGATCTACTTCAGTATCTTTATCGAATTTATCTGTTGGCTGGAATCCATTATTTACAAGTTCGTAACCTTTCTTAACTAGCTCAGCAATCTTATCAGTTACTGAAGTTGCTGTTGTTGCTGGGTAAGCCGCTTCTGATTTACCTGTCACAACAACTGGCTCTGCAAGACCTGGAGTAATTACTTTGCTAGTATTAGCAGGGTCTACTTCTACGAATTTAACTACTGCTTTTTGTGGCGCTGGTGTATACGTAACTGTAACTTTATAATCAGGTGCTTCTGCATCAATCGATGTAGTTGCTTCTACAGTCGCATTATCTGGAGCATATCCAGTTACATCTGGAGAGTTAACTAGGTTAAACTTATCATCTTTAGCTTTTTCTGCATCCGATAATGTAATTCCCGTGGCTTCTCCTCCTTTAGAAGTCCATGGTCCAAATCTTACAATTGCTTTTTGTGCAGGTGTTGCATCTGGTGCTATCGCTTTTATTGTAATGTGGTCATAGAATGTTTTACGTGCTGCAAATTCAGTATCAGAACCATAAGGGTTAGCATCCGCTACTGCTTTGTAAGCTGCATATTGTGTTGGATATTCTTTCGCTGCAAGTACGTGATCAATTATACGGTCACGCTCATAAGTTAATTTTTCTGTAACTGTTGAAGCAGCTGTTTTTCCACGTTTATCCACTGGTACTTCATCGGTATCTGCATATTTATATTCAATAGTACGAGTTACTTCTTGAGTATCTTTAATCTTACGAAGAACTTTTTTTATGACGAAGATACACATTAAATGGTTGGTCTACATCTTTATCATTATCAAACTTACGTCCACCTGAGATAGCATTTCCCTCTGCATCATTAGTGTAGTCATCTGTTACTAATTCATAACCAAGAGCTTCGTATTTTTTAATTGTTTCCGCTGTTGAATAAGGAATTGTTGTATGTGATTTACCTTGAAGTTTCTCAACATTATAAGTTGTTTTTGCATCTGCACCTGTAGTTGGAGTCACTACTGCTGTTTGAACTTCAAGAATACGAGCATCACCTGTCGCATCTAAATCGATGTAAGTAACATTCGCTTTTTGTTTATCCGCTTTATAAACAACATACATATCGAAGTTATCTTTATCGTCTGATCTTATTGCTGAAGAGGCTGGTTTATATGTTCCGACATCTTTTGTATTTCCAGTAACCGGTTTATAAGCACCGATATCCTTAGCGTCTTTAATATGAGCCATTTCTCCTGTCGCATTCGGAGCATTGTATTCTAAAGTTACCACATTTGCTGTATAACCTTTTACAGTAGGAGAAACTACACTGCTCATTACTTCATTATTTTTCCCCATGTTTCCAATCAGAAATAATCAATGTTCCTTGAGAGAATTTAGTACCTTTAGGTATTTCAGTGCCGGCTGTATATTGTGTTCCATTCACATCTCTCACTGTATTCGCAGCTACCATTGGTTGGTCTAAAATACCATCTTCATCGAACATTTTATAAGTACGATTAAAGTTTAATGTTTGAGAACGTGTTACTGGCTCATTATTAATTGATAAAATCGGATTATTGTTTTTATATGAATCTTGACTAATTGCTGTTGCATCATTATCACTTTCATAAACATAATGAATTGTACGTGTAATTGATGCTTTTAGTATTTGGTGTCACAATCGGTGTATATTTAGCTCTACCGTAGTCAGTACCGTATTTTTCTGTAACTGGATCACCTGCTACTTTATCATTATAGTCGATATCTGGTTGAACTAAATCTACACCTGTCCCTCGTCCTACAAATCCTGGTTCTGGTGTAAATGTAACTTCACCTGTTGGTTTTCCACTTGAATCTTTTACAAGTTCGTATACCCCTTCACCTGTGATTGTTACTTTAAAATCGTTGGTATTAGCTAAATCATAGCTACGTGGCACCTCAGTTATTGCTCCTGTTACAGGATCAAGGTGTGTTGCACTTGGTAATACAACTTGGTTTAATGGTAATATTTTCTTGATAGTAGTTCCCGCTGGAATCGTGTTAGTTGCACGATATTTACCATCAATTTTTACAACATCTCCTTTTGCTACAATTTGACTTATAGATGTTTCCTTAGCTAATACCGCTTGTTTGTTATTAGAATCTGTTTTGGGAATTACATCACCAGTAGAGAATGTTACATTATGCCATGTATTATTTGCTGAAGAAACTAGCGGCGCTTTAAGTTTCGCTCCTCTCGGTATCTTCTCTCCAGCTGGGATCGTAGTTTCACTTCCGTTAGGTAGTGTAACTACTGTAGCTTCTCTAACTGGATGATCGTTATCTGGACTAGCACCTGCCGGGATTGTCTTACCTGAGTAAGTCGAACATTATTTAACACAACAGATCCAGTACCTGTGATAACTACGTCAGCATCTTCTGCTATTTTTGCACGTTCTGGTAATTTTTCTTTATCAGGGTGTATATGTAACCACCTTACCATCTGCTAGTATTATCGTAGTAGGTTTACTTACTTCAGTATCAATATCATAAGTAACCTTCTTACTTTCTAATGTATCTGCCAATTTTATTTTTCTTTTTATTTAAAAATTTCAAATGAATACCTAGAATCAGTTATTCTGTCCCTGTTTCAGTTTCTACTGTTCCATAAACTGGGATTTGTGGTTTTGCACTTTGTTTTTACCTTGACTATCTGTTGTAATTGAGTCTTCACCTACAGGGCGAACATCAATAACAGTTGGAATATAACTAGTATCCATAGTCTTAGTGCCGTTAGTACCGTTATTTGTATTCTCTAATATTTTATCTTTATCTGCAAGAGTTGTACTAGTTAATGAATCTCTAATTGTATCTTCAGTAGCTTCCCATCCTGTATGACTACCATTATCATCCCATGCACGGATAGCAACCCCCTTTAGCTGTACCCTACATAACCAGGCTCTGGTTGGAATGAGATTTTTGTATAATTTAACGAACCATTCTGGATATTTTTCCCTTCTGTAGAGCCTTCATTAAGTTTATAAACCCCCTACCTTGTTACCTGCTGTATCATATTCAGTATACTCTGATAAATAATATTCTGCTCTCCCTGTTAATTTATTCGTTACTTTAACAGCTGTACCAAGAGTATTTCCTCTCGCATCTTTAACGACTACCTCAGTACCATTGTAAATTGTTTGACTTAGGTTATCTTTCACCTCAACAGTTTTTACCTGTTGGTTCTTCAGATTTAACAACTGTATCGTTTAACACCATCTTAGGTGCTGTATTATTATCTATTTGAGCCCATTGTTTGTAGTTAGATACTATTGTTTTACCACTTGCAGTGAACATTGCATTTGTAGGTAAGTTTACTTCTTGTTTTTGACCTTGTAACCCTTTAGTTACATGACTTGTTCCACGCGGCTGATGAATAACATTAGCAACAAAGTCTTCCACTTCTCCAGAGGATGCTAATCCTGTAGGTAACCTTAAATCATTCTTATCTACAGATACACGCAAACGAACTCCAATGTTGTCTACAGATGTATTTAATAATTGTGGAGTATTCTTAAATGTAATATCGTATGTTCCATCAGCATTTGCTGTTACTAATTCAGATGATTCGTAAAGATCGAATTTACCATTACCATTAAAGTCAACCCATCCACGAACATATGCTACATCATTATTAACACCACGATTTACTTTTACACCTTTTAGTACATACTCATTTTCACTTGCACGACGAAGCGTATATTTTGTCGCTACTCTTGAATCTAGAAGTTGCCCTTCTCCTTCGTCAGGTAAGTTACCAACACCAAGACCGCGTGTCGCTTGGTTATATAGTCCCTTAATTGGAAGCCCATCCCCACCTTTTAACGTATTCGCTGTAGCAAGTATTTCACCATTTTTAATAGCTACTTGTGTTCCATCTTCCATACGAATTACTGGATTTTTACCATCTAACAAGTATGTTCTGATTGACCTTTGGAGTTAGTAACTTTAGTTGTACCACTTACAAGGCTAATTTCTTTATAATCTTCTGAGTTAACTAAGTCATCAAGCACCCATGCTCCGTTTGGTTCTCCTATCGTTGTTCGAAAATCTGAATCTGCAGGAACATCTCTAAAATATGGTTGAGTATGAACTACTTGTGTTCCATTTTTCTCACTATTAAAGTTACCTATAATATGTTGTGCAGAACCATAAGAAGATGGGGCATCTCCTCCGTCATAAATAACAAAACCTACAGTTGCTGATTGGCTACCATTGGCATTAATATAAACTCCTAAGTTCTCAACATTTTGAGTAATACCTATAGGAAGATCATATCCCCTATTAATACCTGAATCAAAAGGTCCAAATAATTGACTACCATAACCTGTTTCTGTTTTGTTAGCCCACTCAGAAAGGTTATAACCTGTAGTTAACTTAGCGTCTGTTTTTCTATCAAAAGTATATGTAAAGTTATGGTCAACATTTCTATTTGGGAATAAACCTTGAGAGTTTGTTTTGTTTTTATTTAAACGCATGAACTCTTCCCAAGGCGTTCCATCAGATTCGAATTGTGTAAATTCCGCCACACTTAAATCTTCTGAATCAACGGCAATGGCATTAACAGCTACTGGACGACCATTATATGTTGCTGACAATTGGAATTTAACCCCTACATTACCTCCATCATACGCTGGAGCAAAGGCAGTTAACCCCTCTCTTTCACGCCCCGTAGCATCAGTATATACAGTACGGAATCCTGCCGTTCTAAGATGACTCCAATTCGGATCTTGTCTTGTTACAATAACATCTTCACGTTGAACAACACCATCAACTGGACTTCTATTAATATTTTCTGGTTCTCCATTAGCTTTATTTAGAGTATACGTTTCTGTTGTAACTTTTTTACGAGAAAGTGAACTTACTGTTGCGCTTAATGTATAACCTTTTACCTTAGTTGGCACATCAAAACGCATACCTTCTTGAAGAACTTCAAATATCTCATTATTCCCTCGACCTTCAGATAGTCCTTGTTGCACCTCATGTTTCACATGGTCATATGTTTTCCATAATGTATACTTAGCTAACCCTGTAGCTAAGAATGCAGGATCATTTGTTTTCTTACCTACTAATTCAGGGTGTGTAGGAGATTCAAGAATTGTACGAACCATTGTAAAACGACCACGTTCTTGTCGTCCTTTTGAACTAGTAAAGTTTACTGTCGCAGGATTATTGACATATTCAACAGGCCCTACTTTTGTTCCATCTCCATATGTGATAGATGCAGTAGCAAAATCAAACCAATTTATCGCTTCTCGAAGCTGATTATAGTTTTTCTCTCCAGCTGATCCATACGCAACATCACCTATAGCAAAATCATGAGTACTATTACCATACTGATCTACTCTCCCATTTGCTAAAGTTATAGTTGCTGCTGGTAATCCTAAATTCCCTTCACGCTTAACAGTAATCTTATCATCTGCAGTTAGCGTTGGGTTTGCTGTACGAATTTCTTTTTCAATCGCACGCGCTTCTTCTTCTGTAATTGCACCAAAAATTACTAACTGCTACTTTATTTGTCGGTTGATTAATACTGACCGCCGTAGTTGTTTCACCAGCTAATAACCCCTCTAACTTACCACGGTGACCTGCTCGTTGCATCGTTGCGTATACAGCTTCGATAGCTCTTTCTAGTTCTTTACGTTCTCTTTCCGAGTCTTCTTTAGTTGACGAATCAGAATTGAATACATCTAGAGCTTTAGCTATTTGTTTCTCTGCTGTTGCTACCACTGCTTTGATTTCAGCTTTTTAGGTTCTTCTTTTTACTGATTTTTCAGCAAATGCTGTCGTAGATTGGTTAATAACTTTTGCTTCAGAGATAGTTTTTTTCTAAATCTTTTTCTCTGATTTAGTTTCTTTTACCTTCCACTTTCTTATCTTGAGATTCTTTACCCTCTAAAGATTTGTTAAGGAAGCTGATTGAATTTTTCTAGTGCAACTGTTTGTGAATCAACTTGTGCTGAGTTGCACTCTCATTAACAACTAAGTCTTTTTGCTTTGTTAAGTTCTGTTGCAGCATCGACAGTTAATTTTTGTTGAGTTTCAGTTAGATCTTTCCCTGCAAGAGTTACAAATAAATCATTTAATTGATTAATTTTCTCTTGTAATTTTGTTTTAACAGCACTAGTTTTAACAACTGTGCTTTTTAGCTGTTTTCTCAGATACTTCTGCTTTTGGAGTTTCTACTTTTCGATAGTATTTTCCTTAGTAGCAGTTTCGACTGAAACTTCTTGCTTAGTAGTATCCGCAGCTAGGCTGCACCACTGCAGAATAAGAAACCAGAAGCTATCAATACTGATGCAGTTCCGGCATTAAACTTTTTAATACCATACTGATTAATCTTTTTCAGCTTGCTTCTTGTCGTTCATTTTTATATTATTCTTACTAAACATAATCTTCTCCTTTTTAATAAATAAAATTATACTGACTGTATCGGACACACTATAGAATCAATAATAAATCCGCTATAAATTCCCCTATATTTTTTTCACAAAAATATTAGTTTTACACTTTAATAATGGCCTCGAATATAATTAAATATTTTTATACTTGTGAAATTACTATCAAAACTTTCATAAATTACAAAAACTGTGAAATATGAAGTTTGAATAATATTATTCTATGGACTTATTATATATCAAAAAGCCTATACATCAATTATTTTTAGCGTTTTTACAACATAAATCAAATAATATTTTCACTACCACTAAAAAAATATAATAATAGTTACATTATTTATGCATGTATAGGCATTGCAAACCAATTTCTATCACTTTTTCAACGAGTAAATTCGCTTGTTTACCAACATTTTTGTACTTTTATGAAAACAATAGATAGATTCCATACATTATTTTCTAAAAGATATTTACTTACTATAGAACCCTCTTTACTTTTTCATTATCTTATCAATATTTTTATAACTTTTCACTATAAAAACCAATTATGGATGTTTCCCGTACAATACGAGATAATATCCATTTTATGTAAACTAAATCTATACATGTTCAACATATAGATTTATAAGTCATTCTTTATTTTTCTCTCTGTCGTTTTCTTCTAGCTAGAGCTATCCCCGCAAAACATCGCCATTACCCCTAGAGTTGTTGCATCAGATGAACTATTCCCTGTATTAGGAAGCCTTTCCCCTAGTCTCCTATTATTAATCCGTATAGTTCTTATATTTTCTTCAAAGCATTTCAACTGTTGGCACTTCTTGTAGTTGTCTTCTAGGGTTTGGAATATAGTTATTAGAATTACTAAACTTCGATCCATCGAACTCTGGTATTTCTAATCTTGGAGGATTCATATCCGATACCCCACCTTTAAACTCCGGATACTCTAATACTGGAGGCTTTTCGGATGTTACTCCTCCATTAAATTCAGGTACTTCTAACACCGGCAGTTCTATCGGTGATACTCCACCCTTATATTCCGGAACCTCTAGTACAGGTGGTTCTGCTGAGGAAACTCCACCCTCATATTCTGGCACTTCATTTTCAGGTGCATCTAATGGTAACGTCCCGCTTGGTTTTTCTGGTTTCACAGGATCGTCTGATTGTTTTGTTACTAATCTATAATAATGATTTACAACTGTTTCCCCTTCTCCCATAACTTTATAAGCACGAATCAGATAATTATTTTCTTTAACTACGTAATTTGTTTCTTCTTTAGTTGTTACATCTTTTCTTAGTTAATTCCGTCTCATTTGTAGTTGAATTTTTCATTAACAACATTAATATTACTCAAATCGTCAGAGATTGTCACAGTACCTTTATTCGCATAAACGGAATCTTCTCTTGTTTCTATCTCAGGATATACTGTTTCCCAATCACTATAATGTTCTTGTTCTGCATCTTTATGGTATAAATTAATAAAACCAGATTGGAAACCATCCGTCCTAGAGTATTTTAAAAACCCCTTTTTCGTCAGCGTTACATTTTTCAATCTATTATATTCCGGTAATTTTTCTACTGTCGTTTCCCAATGAGATTTCTAAATCGCTTAATACACTTTGAGTTTCTTCAATCTGAGTTCTCAATTTTTTTCAGAACTTCTGGATTCCCTTGAGAGAACATTAATCCATTTTCAGATTCAATAATACTTTAATTTGATTTTGTTTAATCATGTTAATAGTATTTTGTAATATTTTGTGCCAACTCTTCCCTTCTTGCTTGAAGCTCTTTTTCTATCAGTTTCATTTTTCACATTACGATCAAAATATTCTAATACCCCATATATTTCAGCATGCATAGCTTCTAGAATTTCTTGTAACGATTCATTTTTAAATTGATGGTTTTTGAATCTGTTATTCCTGGAGGCAAACTTTTAGAAATATTATTATAATATAAGATATTCTCATCTTTAAAAATTCACTTTCCCATCATCAGCTGTACCAAATATATAGTCATCCCCAATAGTTGGAAATTCTCCTGTTATCGATTGCATCCAAAAGGCATAAGTCGGCTTCCCTGGAATCCCTTCTGTTCTATTAAAACCTTCACTATAATTATACTCAGGCTTCGCAGGAATTTTTTCTCGTCTATACTCTACTATATTAACAGTTCTCGTACCACTTCCATGAGCATATGTATCACGATCCATAACAAGAACCGTATCACCTTCTTTAAGAGTCACATTTTCTTTCGTAAAATCTTTAGCTATTGCTTGCCCATTTTTCCATTTCGTAACTGCATCTTCATCACTAGATACCCCACTAGCTTCGACGAATTTCCCATAATGTCCATCTGAAGTTTCTTCAACTAGATACACTTTTCCTGTAATTTTTCCGTAGTTAATTTCTCCTAGATTGTTGTGCATCCCTTCTGGAGAAACAGGAGCTTCCACATCATTAAATTTCGTTTTTTGATAAGTCGCTTTGTTCCCATCTACTACTTCTGAGCGAATCAACTTGTATTCTTTATCGTTAGCCTTAATTACCGCTTCTTTACCTGTATCTTCATCTATAGCGGTACCTGTTTTTACAGCTGATTCACGATAATCTTTCCCATCTGTATCATAGGCAATTCCTTTTTATCATAAGGTGTCGCTACAGTTCCTTCTTCTCCAGCTACTTTTTCGAATCTTTTGAGTTTTGAATTATCATCTTCTAATAGATAATTAACTGTTGCATTAGAATTGAATTTTACAGAATCTGTACCATCCACATCCCCTGTGTTTTGATTTGCTTTAGTAGGTCGATTGTATCGTATGTCAGCTACCGCATCAACGGTCACTTTTTTCTCAGGATTTTGATCGTCTATAAAAAGTCGTCTTAGCAGTTGATGAAACTTTTTCAAATTTGACCCTACAAGCTCCGTTTCATTTTTCCCATCTGAACTTACATTCGCAGATGCAGTTCCACCTCCAGCTAACATCGCGATACCTAGAATCGCTATTGCTCCTATTAATTTTGAATCTGTTCTTCCATCTTTATATTTTCTTAATGAAAATTTTTCTTTTTCGTATTTTTAAACATAATTTTCCCTTTGTTATTTTATTACGTTTCTTTATTACATCTTTCCAATTACAAAAATCACTAAATTTATAATTTGAGACACTTCGTAAACACCTATGTATTACGCTTTTCAATTTTAACACATTAAATAATTTTTTTATCAAACATTCGGCAATATTACTTCACACCGTATATAAATACAAAAACGGGAGCGACTCAAAAATCGTGATTTGATATGTACCCTTTTACTGGACAAGCCAGTGAAAGGGGTATTTTTATGCGTTATAGTTATGAATTTAAAAGTAAAATGTGTTGAGATGTATGAAGAGGAGAATATCCAGATACACCTAATGGAATAACCACTAGGAAATTTAGAGATACTATTAGAAATGGAAAAGAATGGTCGATTCATTAGGAGGAGTGCCTACGACCTAAATCATAAAAAGTGGAAGCAGAAGAAAAACTAGTATTAGTTTCCAAAAATTTTTAGCTGGTTGATTCATATAATTCCGTTGCACTAGAGAATAGAATTAACTATAGGATATTATATAATTGGGTTCAAAAATATAAAGAAAAAGGTTATAATGGACTTGTAGATGAGAAGAAAGGAAGACCAAGAAAGGTACCTATCATGAAAGAAAATAGAAGTCCTAAACCATTAAAAGAGTCAGAAGAGAAGAATTAATTAGATTACGTGAAGAAAATAGATTTATAAAAACGGAAATCGAAAATATTAAAGCGGAAAAGAAATAATAAAAATTAATAGCCTTGAGGCAAGAAAAATGGGCTGCACAACTCAGGCGAAAAAGCAGCAATCATCAAAGAACTTAGAGGATATCAATTAAAATGTCTTTTACAAGAAATAGGAATGGCAAAAATCAACATATTATTATTTGGTAAATAAGGAAGAAGCAGATGTTGTAGCTATTCGTAATGAACCAGTGTTAAAAGAAATTAAAATTATTTTTACCGAAAAATAACGGACTATATGAGTGTCCGTAGAGTTCACAATGAACTAATTAATAGAGGTTTTAAAGTAAATCATAAACGAGTACAAAGTCTTATGAATAAAGAAGGATTAAAAGGAAACGTCCTAAAGAAAGATACCATTCATATAGGGAACAATAGGAAAAAGTCGCTAATAATATAATAAATCGAGATTTTAGTACAACTGCTCCGTTACGAAATGGACTACAGATGTATCACAATTCAATTTTTCCATGGGGAAAGTGCTATTTTTCAGCGATTCTGAGATATGCATACAAATGAAATAATATCATATGATTTATCTTTACATCCAAATTTAAATCAGATAAAAAGGATGTTAGAAAAAGCATTTAATAAATTTCAAATACAGAAGGATTAATTATGCATTCGGATCGAGGGTGACAGTATCAACATTCACACTATAGAGTGAGTTAAAAAACATGGAATCATTCAATCAATGTCTAGAAAGGGGAAATTGTTATGATAATAGTATCATGGAATCATTTTCGGAAGAATGAAGACGGAGATATTTTATGGTTATGAAAAAGAATTATACGTCATTTTGAAGAGTTTAGTAAAACTGTATATGAATATATCGCTTATTATAACAACAAGAAATTCAATCAAAAACAAAGTGGATGTCACCTGTACGAGTACAGGATAACATCCACTTGTATAAAGTCAAATATATGTGTCCAGAATTTTGGGTACATATCAATTTTTGTGAAATCGATTTTGTCAAGTCACCCTCCCACAAAGTTTATTAGATATCTAAAAGATTTTATAAAGCGAATTTAGATATCAATAAACCACTACGTCTATGAGTTATCATATACACTTTTTAAAAATTTAGGATTTTTGGGGCAGCCCTGTTCTGTAGTTTAGATAATGAAATTAATCATCTTTTAAACTCATTATTTTTCGTTTTGAGGTTTTCTTACAGCTAAAGCTATCCCTGCGATTAGAGCACCGAATCCTAATACCGTTTCATTAGACGTTTCGCTACCTGTGTTAGCCAAACGTTTCACCTGTGCTGTCATTACAGGTTTACCTGGTACTTCTGGTGTTGGTTTCGGTTCAGGCATTGGCTCTGGTTTAGGTGCTGGAGTTAGCTGTTCTGGAATCTTAAGTTCTGGTTTTTCCACTATCGGCGGATCTAACGGAACTATTCCTCCTTCAAAATCAGGTTTATCCACGATTTGAGGATCTAATGGAACTACTCCTCCTTCGTATTCAGGAATATCTAGCGTAGGTGGATCTAATGGAGTTACCCCTCCATCATAATCTGGTTTTTCTACTATTGGAGTATCCAGTTGCATTACATATTGGTAAACAATAGTAGTTACCCCTTCTTTAACCAGTCCTTTTTCATCTACAGTATTTTTGAATTTATCACCAGCTGGAAGAACACGTTTCAGTTTAAACGTTACTCCATCTACCTCGATAGTCTCAGGTGCTGTTACAGCGTAATCTTCTCCTGTAACTTTGTATGTAGTTTTCTTCTTTATCTCCTGTGATTGTAGTTGTTGCTTCAGATACAATTACATTGTTCTTAACTACTACATCATCAGCAAGGAAGTTTTCATTAACATCTACAAATTTAACGACAACTGTTCCTTTTTGTCTTTTTCATAATCACGTTTTAGTCACTTATGAAACTTGAGAATGCTAACAACTACCTCTGAATTTTTGATTCATGAGTTACAGTTAATTCATCTACTTTCACTTTATCCACAGTGTAATCTTTAATTGTCGGTGACACAACTTCAGATAGTTTTTGTTCTGGCGTCCAGCTTGTTGTGTACACCACTTCACCAGTTCTACTGTTGATTTCGGCAGTTCTTGTGAAACGAGCAGTTTGTTCAACTGGTGCACTTGCCTCTTGCCCTACTTTTTGGTCCATTTTTCATAAACATAAGTAATGTTACGTTTAACCTCTGTTAATAGCCCTAAATCTTTATATGTACGACCTTTTTGGATCGTTTCGAATTTTTATCCTCTGGTTTCGGAGGATTTTGTTCTCCTTCGTTAGGTTTAGTTGGATCTACTGGAATTAAGTAGTCGTATTGATAAACAACTGTCGTAGTTCCTTCTTTTACCTACCAGTTTCTTCTAATACGTTATTGTATTTATCAGAAACTTCATACACTCCACGGAAGACATATTTTTTTACCATCTTTAATAATAGTTTCAACTTTCTTCTCAGCAGCATTGTAGTTTACATCATTTTCTGTTACTTCGTCACGTGTTGATAGTACAACATCACCTGATTTAGTAGCGTATGTTTTTGTTGTTTTTCAACTGCATCTGTCACTACATTTTCTGCATCTTTGATTTCATTACCATCAACGTCTACATATTTAACAATTACTGATCCTTTTGTTTCTTTTACTGTCGGTGTTGCATCTTCTTTTTTATCTAACACATAGCTGTAGATAACGTGTTTTCACCTTCAGTTACGTCCCCTGTCGCTGGAGCTGAATCAGATGTTGGCGCTACATATTTATATACTAACCCTGTAGCTTCATCTTTTAGCGTTGGGTATTGTTTATCAGTAGTGTCGTATTTTTCAACAACTGCGCGTTTTTCTTTGCGTTCAGATACTTTTACACCTTTTGAGTAAGTCACATAAGTATCTTCATACTCAACTGGTACTTTATCTTTCACCACTTCTGTTTTTAAAGTTTTTAAACTTCCATCTTCATTGATCGCAACATGTTTTTACATCAACTGATCATGTTTTAGTCGCTAACTGATTTTGAGACGGCGTTTTCTCTTCTTCACTTACTAAACGATATTCGTAAACAACTTCTGTAGTTCCTTCTACTACTTTACCGCTAGCAGCTGGAGAACCTTGTTTTAGACCTACATACTCATATGTAAATCCAGTATCAGCATCTACTAATGTTGGATATTGTTTTTGGAGTTGTGCCATAGTTTTTGTTCTGCAGTTTTAATATCAGTACGCTCATCAACTTTTCGTTTCTCCTGAATATAGGCTACGATAGTTTTTGTTTCTAATGTTACATTATCTTTATCAGTTTCTAATTTCAGTTGTTTCCCATCAGTTGTTACGTACTTGATAACGACACTACCTTGTTTTGAAGCTGTTGCAGTTCCCGCTTCTTCTTTTGTGATTTTTAAATTGTAGTAGTGAGTTACTACTGGTTTTTCTTCACCCATTACTTTATAAGCACGAATCGGTGTGATGATTTCTTTTTTAGTGAATGTTGCTGATTCAGTTGTTCTTGTACGTGTTCTTGTGCCCGTATCACCGGTAACAATATATTTATTATCACCAACCGTTGTTGTTGGAATATATTTTTCATCTGTTTCTTTAGTATCACCTGTAACTGTGACTGTACCATCAGCAGCAATTTCAACCTTACCTTTTTAACTAAAGTCGTTACTTCTTCTATCTTATCTGGTTCATCCGTAGTTAAATCAATAAAAGAAATCAGGTTTCCCATCATAAGCAATATATTCTTTAATTTTTTAGTTGTTACAACATCAATATAAGCATTAGATCCTTCTGGAGAATATTTATACTCTGTAGTTGCGTGGATTTCTCTATACCTACCATATTGTAGTTCTGTTAGTATCTGTAGGTTCACCTGCAGTAACTGATACTTCTCCGATAATTTTTGGAAAACCTGCTAAAAATATCTTTTAAATTTATCAACGGAAGCAGATGATATATATCCAGTATTAACGTCTATAGGGGCATGCACACGAATTTCCCAGCATATTTTTCTGTTTTTTTATCAACCCCTAGTTCCAGTTTTTCCAGATTGGATATCATCTTCCAAAGTTTTTAGATGTGCATCTAAACGCGCTTTAGCTGCTTGCACTTTCTCTTTCAGTTGCATCTGTTGCTTTGCCTTCTAAGAATTCTAAAAGCTTTATAATTAGCAATTGTGTAATTTTTTTAAAATATCTTTTAATGATGATTGGGACTTGTTTAGCCTATAATCATAACTATATTCGTCACCCGTTGCTACGTTTTTCACTTCAGATCCAGAATAACCACTTCCAAAACCTAATAAAGCATAAGTTGGAGATTCACTTGGTGTTTTTCTATATCATCAGCAGTCCCATAAACCCCCATCTGGTCCAGATAAGAAATAATGATTTTTATAGATCCATCAAAAAGTATAATCATTGGTAATATAAGTTGGAAATCGCCTTTTTCTTTCTTTCTTCGTTATTTCTTCGCGATTCATGGCTGAGAAAAGTAATCGTTCCTTTTTGTTATAACAGCTTTTTCCTTCTCCTACTGCATAAAGTATCTTTATCAAGAACAAGCACTGTGTCGCCCTCTTGAAGCGTTACATTTGCTTTTGTGAAATCTTTAGCAGTCGCTTCTCCAGCTTTCCATTTTGCAACTGCATCTTCATCACTAGTTACACCACTCGCTTCTACGAATTTTCCATATTGTCCATCTGCAGTTTCTTCAACTAGGTAGACTTTACCAGTTGTTTTAGTATAATCAATTTCTCCCAGTTTATTGTGCATTCCTTCAGGAGACACTGGAGCTTCGATATCATTGAAATGTGTTTTATCATAAGTAAGTTTTTCAGCGCCTTCTACTTCAGATTTTCCAACATACTCGTAAACTTTACCATTCGCTTCTACCGTATCTTTTTACCAGTATCTTTTAGACACAACAGTTCCTGATTGAGTTACAGTTGATTCACGGTAGTCTTTACCATCTGTGTCATAAGCTAGACCTTTTTATCATAAGGAGTTTTTACAGTACCTGTTCCCGCTTCTACTATTTCTGATTTTTAGTAATGATTTATCAGAATCAAGTTTATAATTTACAGTTGCTTCAGATTTAACATTTAGAGTATCAGTTCCATCAGCATCACCAGTATTGCTGTTAGCTTTTTGTCGGTTCAGCAGTTCCTTTTTCTAGTACTGCATCAACTTTTACAGTTTTTGTTGCATCTTTATCGTCCGTAAAAGTTGTGGCTGCTGTCAAAGATACTTTCGATGTATCAGTCACCATTGTTGCCGTATCTACCCCATTAGAACTTACATTAGCTAAAGGCTGTTCCACCACTAGCTAATAATCCCATACCTACTAATAGTGTCGCACCCTATTAGTTTCGAATCGGTACGTCCATCTTTATATTTTTCTTAAAGAAAAATTTTTCTTTTTATTATTTTTAACATAACCTTTCCTTCTCCATTTCATAAAAATTTATAAACTTGCTTCTTTTCAACTCCATAAAACTACAGGATTATTAATATAAATTACATTTATTACAAAATAAATTGTTTCAATGTTAACATTTATTAAATCTCCTAGTTATTTTTCAAAATAACTCTATGTAAACTTGCTTATACAGTAATAAAGCTTTATCAATTGAATTTTATCATTTCCAGAAAAATTAATCAATTATTTTTGTTACCCTTTTATCAATGCATTCAACACATTTTTATTTATTAATAATCATAATCAACTGTATTATTATAAACTTTTCTGAAAAATTCTCATTTCATAAAATAACACATAAAAGAGGCGATACTTTTATGTTAATCTAAATTTGTATATTTTATATATGAACTCTTGAAAAATATAAAAATATCTTCCTGGATTTTTACCAAGAAGATACTAAGTTAACATATATTTATTTACCCTTTTGATACAATAAGTATCTATTTACTATAGTTTCAATACTTTCTTATAGTATTCTATCGCTTTACTCTTCACATATTCTATAGCGAAAGTTGAAGACTTATATTCACCTACCTGTTGATATTTCACAAGAAGTTCTAATAATTCATCAAAAGAACTAAAGGTTTTCGTGTTTTCGCAGATACTTGCGTAATATCTATGACCTAAGTCTACATTAGAAAGCAGACATACTAATCCTTTCGAAGATGCTTCTACCGCGGAATTAGCAAAGCATTCACTTAATGAACAAGAAATATACCCTTCATAATTTTCATACGGTACTTGTTTTACAAAACCTGCAAATTTAACATTATCAGGTAAATTATTCTTCGTATACCCTTCTGGTAAGTTACCGTAGATTGTAAGTGTACTATCAGGTGTACGTCTAAACGCCTCTATCGCAACCTCACATTTTTTTATAACAGTCATATTACCAACTATACACCAATCTTCGATGGTTGTATATACTTCTTCCGCAGCTTCTTCCACATAGACAGGGGGTAAGAATCTTACCTTATCACTTCCCAATCTTTCTTCTAAAACAGGGCTCGCAACAACATTGGTGCACCAACTTTGTAAGACAAATTTCATAAACGGCGCAAGGATATTGTAGTGAGTATAGGCAAAAAGCTCTCTACCTGTATTTTGAAAAAACTTTCGCAGTTGCAGAGGATACTCATTAATCATATCTATAATAAATCTATCATTAACAGTTGAATTTTCCGCAAGGTATTCACTTACCAATTGCCACTGCGTCAGAGTTTCGCCAGTTTCTTTTATGTGATACTTATGATAATTCTCAGAAACATCACCTTCTAATACTACTCCATTTTTGTTAAAAGAATAAATTTATCTTCTTTGGGGATATATTTATACAATAGTTGTGAAGTATAACACTCTACAGTTCCGTCTTTATAGTGAACTAAACCTACATAACCTTCTTTTAGTGTATTCCACTTCTAAAACATCCTCTAAATTTTCTAGAAAAGCTTTTTATCAACACTAGGTTTGCCTCAGCTATATCTGACTTTTCAAAAATTACATGATAGAAATTTTTAAATCCTAGACTTTCGAGAGTTTCTACAAAATTAGGAACAAAGTATCTAGATTCGTCAAAAATCATTTCTTGTTCAACACCTATTTCTTCAAAAATATTTTGACGCGCGAGTTGACTGCTTTCGAATCCATAAATACTACGAGAACCCCCTCTTTTATCGTAAATACTTTAACCATTTTCTACTCAGACATCTTCTAATCTTAAACCGCGACTCTTCGCAAGCCTACTTCTAAAAATTATACCTTTATCATCTTCTTCAGGTAAACCATAATAGGCAGTCAGCGTATTCATCACGAGCGCATTATCTTTCGTTACCATGCGCGCCCACAGATGCCAATCTTCAAAACCATCACACTCTGGATCATACCCACCAACTTCTATAACTGCAGATTTTTTATAAATTACAGTGGAGTGATTAAACATATTTTTATAGGCTAACTTAAACCATAGTTCCTCACCTGAAAGGTTATTGAAATTATTTCTTTTAATCCCACCATGCAACTTAGTTTTATCTGCATCAACTTTCGAACCTATAATATCTAAATTCTCATTTTTGTTCTAATTCATTAAGAAGAAATCAAATGCTGAGCATCCATTCATCATCGGAGTCTTGTCTTGCGATATACTCCGCAGTCGCTAACGAAATCCCCGCATTAAGAGCTCTCGATATACCACCATGAAGAACTTTGTGGTAAACTACCCTCTCATCATTTAGATATTTCCTACATACTTCTTCAGTCCCATCACGAGACCCGTCATCAACAATAATCAATCGGAGATTTTTATGAGTTTGCTTTTAACACCGATTCAATCGCATTACCTACAGTTTTTTCACGATTATAAACAGGCATGACAATATCTACCGCTGTATCCGATAAAGGTAAATCTGTCGATTCAATACCGTAATTACTTAGAATTTCCACCTCATTAGTCGTTAAGAATGTTCTAAAACAATGAACACTCACACCAGGAATATCTTTCACAAGAAGCAGTGACGTAGAATAAAAACCATAAACCTCTATATTCTCATAGTTAGACAACAGGTCGTAAATTTCTTCTTCGAAACAACTATCAGATTGAACGCTCTTCCCGTTTTCTACATTGACTGAAACACGTGGATGAGCATAGTATGATACATCTCCCAAGCATCTCTAAAGCCTTCTTCGTCAGTTTTTCTGTAATTTTATATCTTTTTGTCTATATAATTACCAAGTGCTTGTCCTAAAAAGACCTTTACTTTTTTCATTATTCGCTCTATTGAAATCTCTTGGCTTAATATCGAAAGGTATATTTTATTAATTTTTTTCAGTTGAGAATACAGTGTTAGTGTCAAATATTGTGTAATGACTTTGAGATAAGTTTATAACCTTCTCCAGAGTTATTTCATTTGGTCCGACTACCCTGTCTGTATATCGGGTATACATGTTCGGTGCAATAATCGAAGTACTACCATCATCAAACGTAAATAATCTCATAAAATTAGGATTAAAAGATCATGTGTGCGACCGGATTATCTAAACTCGCTAGATAAAACTTGTCAATTTTAGTATTCGCTAATTTTTCTCTAAGTTCGCTAGGCCACTCTCTGTCATCAATAAATAGAGTATCTTCACAAAACTCCTTCATTTTCTTAGCGTATATTTTCTGCCTATTATCATTAGACATTTTTAAATATATTCCAAAAAACTTCTCACCCGTAGCCTTAGCAACCTCTCGCGCGACTAAGACTTGAAATGGTGAGGTACAAAAAACAATATTCATACACTATACCTCTCTATTAAGTACTCTATTAGGCGCTAAAAACTACGCCAAAAAGCCTTTTTCCTTTCATGATTATAAATATTTTATCACGAGGAAAAATTCTAGTCAAATTAAGTAGGCGAGGATTACTCTGGTGAAAATTTTTATAATATAGCTGGTTGAGAATATGTAAACAAAGAACGCATCTTCATATTGATTATCCTAACCACTTAGATTATGCAAATAAAAATAAATTCTAATTCGGAATAAATCCTTTTAAAAACTTTATAAATACGAAACGAAAAGCACCCTCGAAAATTATCAAAGGGTGCTTTCAAAGTCATTATTATTTACTACTTTGTCTTTATGATTTTTATATCTTAATCCTATTTCTCTTTTACGACGTCTTGCTGCAGCAAGCATTCCAGCAAATGTCGCTAGTCCTAATCCTGCTAATCCAGTGTTAGTTTCTGTTGTTCCAGTGTTAGCTAATCTCTTAACTTGACCATTTGCTTTTGGTTGAACTGGAGCATTGTTTTGACCTGGTTTCTCAGGTTTTACAGCTGGTTGTGGTTTTGGATTTGCCACATAGTTAATTACTGTATCTTCACTTGGATTTGTTGGAACGTTTGGTACTTCATATCCTTTAGTCGGATCTTGTGGATCTACTGGTTTAAGTGGATTTCCATTTCCATCAACTGGAGTGTATCCTGGTACGTATGATAATGTTTCTGTTGGTTTACCTGGTTTTGTTGGATCTGTTGGATCGTTTGGATATTTGATTGGGTTTGTTGGTTGCCCTGGGATGTTTGGAATCCATGAACCTAGTGGTTTGTAAACATATGTTACTGTTGAACCATCTTTTCCAATCTTACCTTTAGTTTCACCTTCTACTCTTACAAGTACATATCCTTTAATTACTTTTCCAGTTGTTGTATACTCATCTCCTACTTTTCCTTCTGTTGTTTCTGCAGGAATTAAGTCTTTTCCTTTTTCGTCTACGTATTTAACTACTAAGTTTGCTTTGTTCGCTCACATAGTTAATTACTGTATCTTCACTTGGATTTGTTGGAACGTTTGGTACTACATATCCTTTTGATGGATCTTTTGGATCTACTGGTTTAAGTGGTTGTCCATTTCCATCAACTGGAGTGTATCCTGGTACGTATGGTAATGTTTCTGTTGGTTTACCTGGTTTTGTTGGATCTGTTGGATCATTTGGATATTTAATTGGGTTTGTTGGTTGTCCTGGGATATTTGGAATCCATGAACCTAGTGGTTTGTAAACGTATGTTACTGTTGAACCATCTGTTCCAATCTTACCTTTAGCGTCTCCTTCAACACGAACAAGCACATATCCTGGAATAACTTTTCCACTTGTAGAGTACTCATCTCCTACTTTTCCTTCTGTTGTTTCTGCAGGGATTACGTCTTTTCCTTTTTCATCTACATATTTAACTACTAATTTTGCTTTGTTCGCTACATAGTTAATTACTGTATCTTCACTTGGATTTGTTGGAACGTTTGGTACTACATATCCTTTCTGATGAATCTTTTGGATCTACTGGTTTAAGTGGTTGTCCATTTCCATCAACTGGAGTGTATCCTGGTACGTATGGTAATGTTTCTGTTGGTTTACCTGGTTTTGTTGGATCATCTGGATTATTTGGATATTTGATTGGGTTTGTTGGTTGTCCTGGAATATTTGGAATCCATGATCCGATTGGTTTGTATGTTACTATTTCTGTAGTATCTTTTGAATCTCCAGTTACTTTTGTAGCTGGTACTGTTGCTTTATCAGCTAAGTATCCTTTACTACTGGTGATTTAACTTCTACTAAGTCTTTAGCTTCTGACCAGTCTCCGTATGTAACTTCTCCTGTAACTAAGTTTACTTTTTGCTTCACGTGAATTCTAGCTTCTTGTGTTACTGTTTTTGGTGTTCCATCTTCATTTAATACTGGAGTTCCATCTTCGTATACGTATGTGATTGTACGTGTTACTGTTTTGTTTAAATCTTTTTCTTCTAATCCAGCTGGGTATTTAGGTCCGTCTGGGTTATTTGGATCTACTGAGTTCCTGGTGTTTTGGTCGATCTGGTGTTACTGCTAACTTCTTTAGCTTTAAGTGTTACTTTGAACTCTTGATCTGTATCTTTATCTTTATCGAACTTACCACCTTCTGGGTATGTATTAGATACTAATTCATATCCTTTGTTTTCTAGTTCTTTCGATCTTAGCTTTTACTCAGCTTCTTTTGTTAATGGAGTTTCTGATCCACCTTCTTCAGTAATAGCGTCTACTCCTGAATTGGGTTTCCTTTTTCATCTACGAAAGTTGTTTTAGCTTTTTGAGTATCTTTTACGTAGTTGATTTGAGTGTCTTGACTTGGATCTGCTGGGACACTTGGTACTTCGTATCCTTTTGTTGGATCTGATGGATCTACTGGTTTAAGTGGTTGATTATTTCCATCTTTTGAGTATATCCCAGGTACGTATGGTAATGTTTCTGTTGGTTTTATCTGGTTTTTGTTGGATCCGTTGGATCGTTTGGATATTTGATTGGGTTTGTTGGTTGTCCTGGAATATTTGGAATCCATGATCCGATTGGTTTGTATGTTACTACTTCTTTAATATCTTCTGAATTACCTGTTACGTTCACTACTGCAACACTTGCTTTATCAGCTAAGTATCCTTTAACTACTGGTGATTTGACTTCTGGTAAGTCTTTAGCTTCTGACCAGTCTCCATATGTAACTTCTTTAGTTACTAAGTTAACTTTAGCAGTACGAGTGAATTTAGCTTCTTGTGTTACTGTTTTTGGTGTTCCATCTTCGTTTTAACACTGGAGTTCCATCTGCGTATACGTATGTAATTGTACGTGTTACTGTTTTATTTAGATCTTTTTCTTCTAATCCTGCTGGGTATTTAGGTCCTTCTGGGTTGTTTGGATCTACTGGAGTTCCTGGTGTTTTCGGTTGATCTGGTGTTACTGTAACTTCTTTTTGTTTTAATGTTACTTTGAACTCTTGATCTGTATCTTTATCCGTATCGAACTTACCACCTTCTGGGTATGTATTAGATACTAATTCATATCCTTTATCTTCAAGTTCTTTGATTTTAGCTTTAACATCAGCTTCTTTTGTTAATGGAGTTTCTGATCCACCTTGTTCAGTAATTTCAGCTACTCCCGAGATTGCATTTCCTTTTCATCTACGAATGTTGTTTTTCGCTTTTTGGATTGCTGTGTATTTAACAACATATTCATAATCTTCATCTGTAGCTGTTGTTGCTTGTACTGGTACTCTTTCAACACTTGCGACATAACCTTCTTTTTGAGGTACCGCAAGTTCTGGAAGATCAGTACTTTGACCATTAGTTCCTTTCCAGTTAATATAAACTGGTTTGTCTTCAGAGTTAATTACCGCTTTCCCTTCTGCAGTTAACTTGATTGTACCTGTGTAACTTACAGTTTGTTTTTGTGATGGGAATACTTTCAGTACCCACTAACCCTGCAACATTATCAGCGTATACAAATTTAATTGCATGGTTTACTTCTTCTACTTTTTGTTTTTCTTAACGTAATCATAGTCTACTGGGTTAACAAATGCGGATCCATTTATACCTTTTAGCTTTTAATTCTTCTTCAGAATATATCTCTTGCTCTTTGTTTTCGTAACACTTAGTGTTCCTCTTGCACTTTCAACAGGGAGATCTCTGCAAGAATGTATTCTTCTCCATTAACTTCTTTAACTAGGTCTACGTTATCATTACTTACATCATATTTGTTTCCAAGTACATTAGTATAATCTTTTTGAACCATCTGCACTTAAAGGAATATTCCTGTATATCTTGTTGGTTCGAAACCTATAACTTCACCTGTCACTAAATCTTTGAATGTTCTAACAACAGCTCCTGTTGGCGGCTCACCTGAACTTTTACCATCACCTGCAATACTCCAACCATTTGGCACTGTAGTTATAACATCTTCTTTTTCACCGTTAACAGATTCTCCACCTGATACAGTAAGAGTTGCTGCAGTTTTATCATTTCCTACATAACTCTGTTTAATTAATCCATTTTCATAAGTAATATTAGAATATTCGCTTGTTAAAGTTTTTGTCTTTTATTACTTTTTCAATACCTAAAAGATTGTAAAGGCATAGATACTGTAGAACCTTCTTGAATAGTTCCTTCTGTAACCGTAAGTTCTAGTTCTGTTGGCGAAATTAATCTAGGTGTTAATGTGAATCCAGTGTCACGACCATCGTTCAGAATCCAAACGTTGTTTTCGTTAGCTTTAACATTAGCTCATCGACTAGCTGGACGATATGTAATACTATCTCCTTTATTAGGGTTAATAGTAGACGCTGTATTTAATCCATTTACAAAGTTAGAACTTCCTTCAAGTTCTTTTAAATTCAGTAAAAATCTGCATTTGGAAGTTTAATAGTAAATTGGATCCTACTCCATAACGAATATCTGAATCAGTTTTTAATACAATTGAATCACTTCTACCTGTTTGCTCATTGTTAAGGTATGTCAATCCATTGTTTTCACTTAGTGATGCACTAGTACCTTGTTTTTGATAGCTAGGTTGTTGACCTTTTCTTGTATAAGTGTGTTCAAGAACCGTACGACCATCAATTTTAATAGTTGCTGTATATGGAGTGTCTTTGAAATTTGTGGTGCTAAATATCCATTACCCGATAAATTACTCGCTCCAAACGACACATTCGGATAGTCTTTTACTTTATCGTTCCACTCAATGTTGTAAGTATATGTACCAGTTTCGTTAGCTACCGCTGGTTGCTCAGCAACACGCTGATCATAAGTCATACCACGTTGTGTACGTTGCGCCCAATATGGTACAGATTTGTTATTGTTGTTTCCTGTAGTTGTTTTAAAGTCGATAGATTTAACTTTACCAACTACTGTTCCATCAGTCGCTCTGATTTCTGTATTTACAGCCAAACCAGCACCTAGCTCAGCTAAGTTAGTAAGTTCAATTTTTGTAATAGAACCCGCTTTAAGAGTTGATGTACTAATAGTAGTATCAAATCCCCATCCTGTAGGAGCTGTATTATCTGCATTCATATCAACATAAGCATTTGTTACAGCATTAACTGTTTCTCCGTCTTTAAGAATATCTTTTCCTGTGATTTTTGAAGCAGTATCAGCTAATACTGTTTCTACTTTCCCACGGTGTCCAGCACGTTGCATTGTTACGTACACTGCTTCGATTGCTTTTTCTAATTCTTTACGTTGTTGATCTGCATCTTCTTTTGTTGAAGAATCAGAGTTGAAGATATCTAATGCTTTTGCGATTTCTTTTTCAGATGTTGCTACTGCTGCTTTGATTTCTACTTTTGGAGCTTCCTCTTTAACTTCTTTTGTTGCGAATGTTGTTGCGGCTTGGTTTACTGCTTTCGCTTCTGAAACTGTTTTTCTAATTCTTCTTTAGCTACTTTTAGTTTCAGATTTTTCTTCTTTTTAGTTTCTTCTTTTTGTCTGTAGCTTTTTCTGCAGTTTTTTCAACTTTGTTTAAGTTATTGATAGCTGCTTCTAATGCTGCTACTTGTGCATCTACTTGTTCTTGTGTAGCTGATGCTTGTGCCACTAAGTCTTTAGCTTTGTTTAATTCTACTGCTGCACTTACAGTTTTAACTTGTTTGTCTTCTGATAACTCTTGTCCTGCTAATGATACGAATAAGTTATCTAATTGGCTAATTTTAGCTTGAAGAGCAGTTTGTTACTTCTTTAGCAGCTGCTTTTACTGTAGTTTCTTCTTTAACTTCTACAGTTTTTGGCGCTACTGCAGGGTGTTTCAGCTTTAGCTACTTCTACTTTTTTCTTCAGTTGCAGTTGCTTTTTCTGTAGCTGCTACTGTTGCTTCTTGTTTGTTAGTGTCCGCTGCTTGTGCTGCACCACCTAGAAACATAAAAGCAGATGCGATAAGAACAGATGCTGTTCCTGCATTAAACTTTTTAATACCATAGTGGTTAACTTTCTCATATTGTTTTTATTATTCATTTTTGTATTGTTCTTACTAAACATTACCGTCTCCTTTTTCTATTAAATTAAAATTGAATAAATTGAATAAATATAAATCATAATGACTATGTATAACATTTTACAAAAGTAAACTTAAACGTACCTAAAATTCCAACTATATTTTTCATAATTTTTACAACTAATATTTTTTTCATTTTAAAAACACAGAAGAAATACTGTTATATCAATATTCCTAAAAATCTAAAACACCCCTAACCGTTGATTTATAAAGAAATTTTAAGTTTATGTTAATTTAAAATTAAAGTTGTTATACTTTGTAAGTTTTGAAAAATACAATTGTTTTTCTATATATGTTTTTATATTAAATCATCAATATTTATTTTTATTTTTACTTTTAAATATAATTTAAAACTTTTGAAGAAAGCGTTTTATGATTTAATTATTTCCTACAGTTTTTTTATTTTTCTTCTATAATAAACTAATTAAACTCCAAATCACCATGCTTTTAAATTAATTTTTATAATTAATGTAATTTTTCCTTTATACATGCGAAAGCACCCTCGAAAATTATCAAGGGTGCTTTCAAGTCATTACTTTATTCTATTTTTGTCTTTTATGATTTTTATTTATTATATGTTTTTATTTTATTTTTTTCTTTACGACGTCTTGCCGCTGTAAGGAGTCCAGCAAGTGTTGCTAGTCCCTAACCCTGCTAGTCCAGTGTTAGTTTCTGTTGTCCAGTATTAGCTAATCTCTTAACTTGACCGTTTGCTTTTTGGTTGAACTGGAGCATTGTTTTTGACCTGGTTTCTCAAGTTTTACAGCTGGTTGTGGTTTTGGATTTGCCACGTAGTTGATCGGTGTATCTTGACCTGGGTTTGTTGGGATATCTGGTACGATGTATCCTTTAGTTGGGTCTTGTGGATCAACTGGTTTAAGTGGATTTCCATTTCCATCAACTGGAGTGTATCCTGGTACGTATGGTAATACCGGTCTATCACTTCCTGGTTTTGTTGGATCTTGCGGATCGTTTGGATATTTGATTGGACTTGTTGGTTGTCCTGGGATGTTTGGAATCCATGAACCTAGTGGTTTGTAAACATATGTTACTGTTGAACCATCTGTTCCAATCTTACCTTTAGTTTCACCATCTACGCGAACAAGTACATATCCTGGGATAACTTTTCCAGTTGTAGAGTACTCATCTCCTACTTTTCCTTCTGTTGTTTCTGCAGGGATTAAGTCTTTTCCATTTTCATCTACATATTTAACTACTAAGTTTGCTTTATTTGCTACGTAGTTAATTACTGTATCTTGACTTGGATCTGTTGGAATGTTTGGTACTACATATCCTTTTGATGGATCTTTCGGATCTACTGGTTTAAGTGGGTTTCCATCTTTATCTTCTGGAGTAAATCCTGGTACATATGGTAACACTTCTGTTGGTTTACCTGGTTTTGTTGGATCTTGTGGATCGTTTGGATATTTGATTGGGATTTGTTGGTTGTCCTGGGATATTTGGAATCCATGATCCGATTGGTTTGTAAACATATGTTACTGTTGAACCATCTTTTTCCAATCTTACCTTTAGCTTCTCCGTCTACACGTACTAATACATATCCTTTAATTACTTTTTCCAGTTGTAGAGTACTCATCTCCTACTTTTTCCTTCTGTTGTTTCTGCAGGATTAAGTCTTTTCCTTTTTCATCTACATATTTAACTACTAGGTTTGCTTTATTTGCTACGTAGTTGATTGGAGTATCTTCACCTGGGTTTTGTAGGGATGTTTGGTACTTCATATCCTTCTTCTGGATTGTTTTGGATTTACCGGTTTAAGTGGGTTTCCATCTTTATCCTTCGGTGTGAATCCCTGGTACGTATGGTACTTTTGGTTTTTCAGTTCCTGGTTTTTGTTGGATCTTGTGGATCGTTTGGATATTTAATTGGGTTGGTTGGTTGGCCTGGAATATTTGGTACCCATGATCCTAGTGGTTTGTAAACATATGTTACTGTTGAACCATCTTTTCCAATCTTACCTTTAGCTTCTCCGTCTACACGTACTAATACATATCCTTTAATTACTTTTCCAGTTGTAGAGTACTCATCTCCTACTTTTCCTTCTGTTGTTTCTGCAGGGATTAAGTCTTTTCCTTTTTCATCTACATATTTAACTACTAGGTTTGCTTTATTTGCTACGTGAGTTGATTGGAGTATCTTCACCTGGGTTTGTAGGGATGTTTGGTACTTCATATCCTTCTTCTGGATTGTTTGGATTTACCGGTTTAAGTGGGTTTCCATCTTTATCCTTCGGTGTGAATCCTGGTACGTATGGTACTTTTGGTTTTTCAGTTCCTGGTTTTGTTGGATCTTGTGGATCATTTGGATATTTAATTGGGTTGGTTGGTTGGCCTGGAATATTTGGTACCCATGATCCTAGTGGTTTGTAAACATATGTTACTGTTGAACCATCTTTTCCAATCTTACCTTTAGCTTCTCCATCTACTCTTACAAGTACATATCCTGGAATCACTTTTCCACTTGTTGTGTACTCATCTCCTACTTTTTCCTTCTGTTGTTTCTGCAGGGATTAAATCTTTTCCTTTTTCGTCTACGTATTTAACTACTAGGTTTGCTTTATTTGCTACATAGTTGATTGGAGTATCTTCACCTGGGTTTGTAGGGATGTTTGGCACTTCATATCCTTCTTCTGGATTGTTTGGATTTACCGGTTTAAGTGGGTTTTCATCTTTATCCTTCGGTGTGAATCCTGGTACGTATGGTACTTTTGGTTTTTCAGTTCCTGGTTTTGTTGGATCTTGTGGATCATTTGGATATTTAATTGGGTTTGTTGGTTGACCTGGAATATTTGGAATCCATGATCCGATTGGTTTTGTACGTTACTACTTCTGTAGTGTTTTCTGAGTCTGCAGTTACTTTTTAGTTGGTACTGTTGCTTTTATCAGCTAAAGTATCCTTTAACTACTGGTGATTTAACTTCAGCTAAGTCTTGCGCTGGTGTCCAGTTTCCGTATGTAACTTCTCCTGTAACTAAGTTTACTTTTGCTTCACGTGTGAATTTAGCTTCTTGTGTTACTGTTTTTGGTGTTCCATCTTCGTTTAACACTGGAGTTCCATCTGCGTATACGTATGTGATTGTACGTGTTACTGTTTTGTTTAGATCTTTTCTTCTAATCCAGCTGGGTATTTAGGTCCTTCTGGGTTATTTGGATCTACTGGAGTTCCTGGTGTTTTTCGGTTGGTCTGAGTGTTACTGTAACTTCTTTAGCTTTTAAGTGTTACTTTGAACTCTTGATGCAGTATCTTTATCTTTATCGAACTTACCACCTTCTGGGTATGTATTAGATACTAATTCATATCCTTTGTTTTCTAGTTCTTTAATCTTAGCTTTTACTTCAGCTTCTTTTGTTAATGGTGTATCTGAATCACCTTCTTCAGTAATAGCATCTACTCCTGGAATTGCATTTCCTTTTTCATCTACGAAAGTTGTTTTAGCTTTTTGAGTATCTTTTACGTAGTTGATTTGAGTGTCTTGACTTGGATCTGCTGGGACACTTGGTACTTCGTATCCTTTTGTTGGATCTGTTGGATCTACTGGTTTAAGTGGGTTTCCATCTTTATCCTTCGGTGTGAATCCTGGTACGTATGGTACTTTTGGTTTTTCAGTTCCTGGTTTTGTTGGATCTGTTGGATCGTTTGGATATTTGATTGGGTTTGTTGGTTGTCCTGGGATATTTGGAATCCATGATCCGATTGGTTTGTACGTTACTACTTCTGTAGTGTTTTCTGAGTCTGCAGTTACTTTTTTAGTTGGTACTGTTGCTTTTATCAGCTAAGTATCCTTTAACTACTGGTGATTTAACTTCAGCTAAGTCTTGCGCTGGTGTCCAGTTTCCGTATGTAACTTCTCCTGTAACTAAGTTTACTTTTGCTTCACGTGTGAATTTAGCTTCTTGTGTTACTGTTTTTGGTGTTCCATCTTCATTTAATACTGGAGTTCCATCTGCGTATACGTATGTAATTGTACGTGTTACTGTTTTGTTTAGATCTTTTTCTTCTAATCCAGCTGGGTATTTAGGTCCATCTGGGTTGTTTGGATCTACTGGAGTTCCTGGTGTTTTTGGTTGATCTGGTGTTACTGGTACTACACGTTCTTTAAGTGTTACTGTAAACTCTTGATCAGTGTTAACATCTTTATCGAATACTCCGTCTGTTGGATATGTATTAGACACTACTTCATACCCTTTGTTTTGAGCTTCTTTAATTTTGTTAGCAACTTCTTCTGCTTTAGTAAGTTTTTCTCCATTTGTACCAGTTTCAGAAATAGGTTCATTTCCTTCTACTTGTTTAACATTTCCGTCTTTATCTTGGTAAATAAATGTTGTTATTGCTTTTTGAACTGGTGTATATGTAACTACTTCATTAATATTTTCTGAAGCGTTAGTTACTTTTAACTGTCGGCACTGTAGCTTTATCAACTGTGTGTTTAGCTATTTCTGGTGATTTAACTTCAGCTAAGTCTTGTGCCGGTGTCCAGTCTCCGTATGTAACTTCTCCTGTAACTAAGTTTACTTTTGCTTCACGTGTGAATTTAGCTTCTTGTGTTACTACTTTTGGTTCTCCATTTTCCATAACCGGAGTCCCATCTGCGTATACGTATGTAATTGTACGTCTTACTGTTTTGTTTAGATTTTTTTCTTCTAATCCTGCTGGGTATTTAGGTCCGTCTGGGTTGTTTGGATCTACTGGAGTTCCTGGTGTTTTTGGTTGATCTGGTGTTACTGGTACTACACGTTCTTTAAGTGTTACTGTGTATTCTTGGTCAACATCTTTATCTTTATCAAATACTCCATCTGTTGGGTATGTATTAGACACTAATTCATATCCTTTGTTTTGAGCTTCTTTGATTTTGTTAGCAATTTCTTCTGCTTTTGTAAGTTTGTCTCCACCTTTACCTGTTTCAGTTATAGGTGTGTTTCCTTCTACTTGTTTAACATTTCCGTCTTTATCTTGATAAACAAATGTTGTCTTAGCTTTTTGGATTGGAGAATAAGTTACTACGTATTCGTAATCAGCATCTGTTGCTGTTGTTGGTTGCGCAGCTACTTTTTCTACACTTGCAATGTATCCTTCTTTTTGAGCAACTTTTACTTCTGGAAGAGTAGTATCTCCATTACCAACCCAGTTAATGTAAATCGGTTTTCTATTAGCATCTACTTGAGCTTCATTTTTGTCATTTACTTGGATAGTTCCTGTATAACTTACAGTTTGAGTTGTTGGTTCAAATACTTGTTGTCCCGCAAGATTTTTTAGCATCCTCTGCGTATACATATTTAATTGTACGGTTTTACTTCTTCTACTTTTGTTTTCTTAACATAGTAGTAAACAACGTTATTTACAAAAGCATTAGGGTTTACTCCATTCGCTTGAAGTTCTTCTGAACTATAAATAGCGCTAGCACGTTTTTGGAGCGATATTAACAGTTCCTGATGTTCCTTTAGCTGGAACATCAACACGAATATACTCAACACCTTTGATAGTTTTTAGTTAAATCGAACTTGGTTTGAAACATCATATTTTTTTACCTAAAATATTCTTAGTTTCATAACTACCATCTTCATTAGGTTTAGCATAACCATCATAACATGTAGGTTCATATGCGAATTCTTCACCTGTTTCAATGTTCACTAAGGTTATAGTAACAGCACCTGTTTCAAACTGACTATTCCTCCTGCTCCAACTTCAACTTTTCCAACCGTTCGCAACTTTTAGAAGTTACATTTTTCTTCTCCTCCATTAAGAGGTGTTCCACCTGATACAGTAAGAGTTGCAGCAGTTTTATCTATGTCCCCTACTACACTTCCATCTTTTAGACGACCTGCTTCATCGTATATAAACTTAGAATACTCGTCTGAGAATGTACGGTTTGTTATAACTTTTTCAACTCAAGTTTATCTAAACCTATTGAAACTATTGAATCTTCTTGAATCGCACCGTCAATTACTTCTATTTCTAATTCTGTCGGTGATTTCACCGTCGCTTTTAATGTAAAGTTTGTATCACGACCGTCATTAAGAATCCAAACGTTGTTTGCATTTGCTTGAACGTTATTCCAACGACCTGCAGGGCGGTATGTTATACTATCATCTTTATTAGTATTTGTGGCAGTATTTTTGAACCATCAATTGTTTTTAAAATATGTGAAATCATCATTTGGTAATTTAATCGTAAATTTAGAACCTTTTTCCGTAACGTACATCACTATCAGTATTAATAACTACTGCATCACTCTTTCTAACACGTTCACTTCCTTTATATCCTAAAATGTTATCTCCCATAATAGTAGCAGAAGTATTTTGTTTTTGTGCCGCTGACTTAGATGCTTTGTGCGTATACTTATGTTCTAGAATCGGTTGTCCATTTACACTAATCGCAGCTGTGTATTCTGTATCTTTAGAAATATTAGGTGCATAGTAATCAATGGCTGTTAAGTTTTCTGCATAGAAAGTTGTTACAGCGTAGTTTTTCGCATTGTCATTCCATCTAATTGTGTAAGTAGTAGTCCCTACTTCATTCGGAATAGCTGGTTGTTCAGCGACACGCTCTTCATATGTCATACCATCTTGGTTACGTTGCGCCCAGAAAGGAGCTTTTCCATTTCTATTTCCTGCAGAGTTAGTAGTTGCTTTAGATACAACTTCTCCAATTACAGTTCCATCTGCTGCTGTTATTTTTGTACCAGGTTTAAAGCTATCTCCAAATCCCGTTAAGTTCTTCATTTCAATTGTAGTAGTATCACCATTTTGAGCTTGAGATGTATCGAATACTACATCAATCCCCCATTTTTTAGGTGCGGTATTATCAGCGTTCATAGTCACATAAGCATTGTTAACTGTTACTATTGCATTACCATTTCTGATAACACCTTTACCTGTGATAGTTTTGTCACCACTTGTTGCATCAGCTAGAATAGCTTCTACTTTCCCACGGTGTCCAGCACGTTGCATTGTTACGTACACTGCTTCGATAGCTTTCTCTAATTCTTTACGTTGTTGATCAGCATCTGATTTTGTTGAAGAATCTGAGTTGAAGATATCTAAAGCTTTTGCGATTTCTTTTTCCGATGTTTCTACCGCTGCTTTGATTTCAGCTTTTGGTGCTTCTTCTTTAACTTCTTTTATTGCGAATGTTGTTGCAGCTTGGTTTACTGCTTTTGCCTCTGAAACTGCTTTTTCTAATTCTTCTTTAGCTACTGTTGTTTCAGATTTTTCTTCTTTTTTATCTGTAGCTTTTTCTGCAGTTTTTTCAACTTTGTTTAAGTTGTTGATTGCTGCTTCTAATGCTGCTACTTGTGCATCTACTTCAGCTTGTGTAGCTGATGCTGACGCCACTAAATCTTTAGCTTTGTTTAATTCTAATGCTACACTTACAGTTTTAACTTGTTTGTCTTCTGATAACTCTTGTCCTGCTAATGACACTGAATAAGTTATCTAATTGACTAATTTTTGCTTGAAGAGTAGCTTTGTTCACCTCTTTTTAGCTTCAGCTTTTGGCGCTACTTCTACTTCTTTTACTTCTGTAACTTTTTCTGCTACAGCTGGTTTTGTTTCAACTTTTTCCTCTATTGATTTTTTCTGCCGCTACTTTTGTCAGTAGTCGCTACTATTGCTTCTTGTTTGTTAGTGTCTGCCGCTTGCGCTGCTCCCCCTAAAAACATAAAAAAGCAGAAGCAATTAAAACTGACCGTTCCAGCATTAAATTTCTTAATACCATAATGGTTAACTTTTTTCCGAATTGCTTCTTGTTATTCATTTTTATGTTATTTTTACTAAACATTATCTTCTCCTTTTTCTTATTTTATAAATAAAAACGCATAAAAATTAAAACAGCTATAGCATATTATTTAAACACCCTTGACTTAAATGTACCTAAAATTCTAACTATATTTTTTTAAATTTTTACGCTTAATTATATCATTTTTGAATAATAAAATCAATATAAACTTTTTGAAAAACAAAAAGAAACCTAATATGAATGCTATTTCAAATGTTATTTATAAAAATAATATAAATCATATATTTTTAAAGTTTTTGTAAATTGATACATACATTTTTCTTATATTTTTAGATATTTTTCAAAACTAAATATTCCACCATTTAAAAAAATATATTTAATGTTTTAAATTTTTTTCTTTTTCATAAAACAAGTAATCTTACTACAGCCTTTATATGAATTTTTCGTAATTAAAATAAACACTACTTTTACAATATATAAAGTAGTGTTTATTTTAAAATATTTAATGTATTAATTTACTATCTTTTTCCCAAAGCTTAATGATGCGATTAATAGTAATGCACCTAATACTGCTCCGATTACTAAAAGCTAATAAGTACATAAGTGGATTACTTACTGCTCTTGCAAGAATAGCGAAAGATTCCTCCGTGTGGAGCTTTCGATACAATTCCGAAAGTCATACTTAGAGCTCCTGCGATACCACTTGAGATGAATAACGGTGGAATAACACGTGCTGGGTTACTTGCTGCAAACGGGATAGCACCTTCTGTAATGAATGATAATCCCATTACGTAGTTTACTAATGCTCCACTACGTTGAGCTTTTGGCCAGATGTTTTTGTTGATTGTTGCTGAAACAGCGATTGCTAATGGAGGTACCATACCACCGATCATAACCGCAGCCATTACATCACTTCCTGCTGAACCTGCAGATGTTAATAACGCTGTACCTGTTACGTAAGCAGCTTTGTTAATTGGTCCACCCATGTCGATAGCCATCATCGCAGCTACTACGAATCCAAGAATGAATTTACCGCTTCCGTTAAGACTTTCGATAAAGTGTTTTAATCCTTCCATAACACTTGCCATCGGCGCATTGATTAGGAAAATCATTAGTAACCCCATGATTAGTGACCCTAAGATAGGGAATAGGAAGATTGGTTTAATACCATCTAATGAACGAGGCATCCAACTGAACGCAATTTTTAATACGTGGATAATTCCACCAGCTAAGAACCCGGCTACTAATGCCCCTAAGAATCCCGAAGGAGTATACGCTAATAAATCACTTTTCAGACTTAAAATTCCTGGGTCTGCTAAAATACCACCGATCATACCTACGATGAATCCAGGACGGTCAGCAATAGAACGACCGATGAATCCAGCTAGGATTGGTAACATCATACTAAATGAAATTTTACCGAAGTAGAATAATACTTCTGCAACTTTGTTGTAAGATGGATCTTTCGGATCAAATGAGTTAATACCCCAGATGAATGATAATGCGATAAGAATACCACCAGCTACTACGAATGGTAGCATGTTACTTACACCTTCCATTAGGTGTTTATAAGCACGACGTCCGATACTTTCATTTGCTGAAGAATCTTCTGAATCTTCTGCTGCTCCGTCATGTTTGTAGATAGGAGCTTTTCCATCTAAGATTGTTTGGATAAGTTCTTCTGGTTTGTTAATTCCATCAGCTACTTTTGTCATAATTGTTGGGCGTCCATTAAAACGTGCAACTTCTACTTTTTTATCAGCTGCAACGATGATTCCCGCTGCTCTTTCGATATCTTCTTTTGTAAGTTTGTTTTCTACACCGATTTGACCATTTGTTTCTACTTTAACATCTAGTCCCATCGCTTTAGCTGTTTCTTTGATTTTTTCCGCAGCCATGAATGTGTGAGCAATACCTGTTGGACAAGCTGTTACCGCGATAATGTATGGTTTTTCTCCACTTGGAGCTACTTGTTTTTCTTCTTTTTTTGGAGCTTCCGTTTTAACTACGAAATCTGCGAATACTTTTTCTACATCTTCTTTTGTTGTAGCTTTATCTAATCCTGCTTTTTACATCTGAATCCATAAGAGCTTGTGATAATGAAGCTAGAGCTTTTAAGGTGCTCGTCTGCTCCACCATCTGGTGCACAGATCGTAAAAGATGTGTTTTTGCAGGCTGTCCGTCAAAAGCTTTCCCACTCAACACCTTCGTTACTTTTTCGCATAAACGATCGTCGCTTTGTCAAAATCTGCACTTTTAGCATGCGGGATAGCTACATTTTCTCCTACCCCTGTAGTTGATTGAGCTTCACGAGCTAGTAACGCGTTTAAAAAGTTATCTTTACTAGCGATAATATTTTTTTCCACTAACATGCTTGTTAGTTTATCCAAACTTCTTTTTTTATCAGCAGCACTGAATCCGAATTGAACTAAGTCATAATTTATAACATCTGTTAATTTCATTTCTTTCTCCTTTGTTAATTTCATATTTCCGAGGAAATATTTTATTTTTTCTTCAAATAATTTGTTTAGTCTTATTTTTAATTTTTTTAACTTCAATCTGAGGTAGTAATTTTTTTCTATTAATTGTTTACTTCCTACTCCTACCGAGAATGATGTTGCACCACCTGCAGCTGATGCGTAGCGTAGAGCTTCTTGGTAATCTTTTGTTTCGTTGTATTTCGCAACAAACATCGCAAGCATGCTGTCTCCTGCCGCAACTGTCGATACTATCTTACCTTTAGCTACATTAACTTCAAATACTTCTTTGTCTTCAGTTAATAGTAAAGCTCCGTCTGCTCCACGTGAAACAAGGACGTTTTTCGCACCGCGTTCTTGTAGTTTTTCAGCGTATTGTAGATTTCTTCTATACTATTTAAAGTTACACGAACATTTCTCCAAGTTCAAATTCATTTGGTTTAACTACAAATGGTTTTGTACTGAAGCGTGTCTAATACTAATTCTTTATTACTATCTACTACTAATGTAGCTTTTGATTCAGATACTTTCTTCGCAATAGCTTTGAAGTCTTCTACACCCATTCCCGCGATAACATTACCTGATAGGAATACTACATCTTCCTCAGTCAGTACTTCTAATTTCGTAAAGAAGTCGCTCACATTATCGAGATTTACACTACTACTCTGACCGTTAATTTCAGTCTCAGTTTCTGTAGTTAATTTCATGTTAATTCTCGTAGCTCCACTTGTTTCTACAAAATCATGTTTTACACCTAAGTTGTCTAGTTCTGATTTTATAAAATACCCTGTGAATCCCGCAACAAATCCCCATGCTTTACTATCAACACCAACATTGTTCAGTAATATTGAGATGTTAATTCCTTTTCCACCTACTACGTATTTCGCTTCTTGAGTTCTATTTAGTTTCCCAAGCGCGAAATTCTCCGCCGTCGTCAGCATATCAACAGCTGGGTTTAAAGTAATTGTATAATACACTATTAGTCCTCCTTTATACTTTTTTTACTTCTATTATATTTTTTATACCTCTTGTACTCTTTTTGGAACTTCATATGATACGATAGTCACATCATCTAACTCAGCAAATTTTTTTGAAATTTTTCTATGTCCGAATTTCGACTTATCAGCAAGAATATATCTTCTCTTACTGTTTTTTTATTGCCGTAGCTTTTTATAAAAGCTTCATTTTCTTCAGCAGTCGTAACACCAAAAAGTTTCATCTATTCCATTACAACCAACAAAACATATATCAAAACTGTATTTTTTCAATTGTTCAATAGCAACCGAACCTATGACAGCTTGCGTAGAATGTTTTATCGTTCCACCTAGTATAATAGTATGGATTTTGTTATTAATAAGTTTCGGTAGGTGATACGTTGAATTCGTAACGACCGTTATCCTTCTATCTCGAAGATAATCAATCATTTCATATGTTGATGTCCCGGCATCTAGATAAATCGTCTGACCAGATTCTAAGATGTTTCCACAAATATACTTTGCTACTTCTCTTTTTCCTGTAGAAATTCTGCGCGCTTTGCTTGTACACTTTCTTCGCTACCACGAGCTGCAGAACGTTTCATCGCACCACCATGAGTTCTATATAATAAATTCTGTTCTTCTAAATTTGTAAGATCTCGTCTAATAGTTGCTTCTGATACACCACAGTGCTCCATAAGCTCTCTTATGTTTGAAGATCCATTTTTATCTAACAAATCTAAAATTATATTCCATCGTTCATTTACCAATTTCTTCTCTCCTAACTCACAAGATTATTATATACAATATAATATAGCTATTCAATCAATTTCAAGCAAAAACACTCATAAATAATCAAAATAATCGATTGAAATGACTGTTTTTATTTTTGTATTTGATTGTTTTTCTAAATGATGAGCGGTTTCGATTTTTCAAAGTTATTTTTCAAAACATTTTTATAATCGACATAGATAAAAGGTTTCTATTATCTCAGTTCTATTTTTCTAAATAAATTAACGATGAGCGGTTTAATATTATTCTACTCGATCGACAAATAGTTCTCAAAATTCTATATGTTAGAATTTTTACTGCTCGTAAGGGAGTAACTCAAAAATCGTAATTTCGTAGAAATCAATTTTTAAGTCACCCCCTGCACAGTTTATTAGATATCTAAAAAGATTTTATAAAGCGAATTTAGTTATCAATAAACTACTGCGTCTATGAGTTTTCATATAAACCTTGTTAAATTTTTAGGACTTTTGGGTCAACACCTTACTTATATAACATTTCCAGAGTAACCACCGTTACATCTCCTTTTATAGGACGTATACTTATCAAAAATTCCAACTCAGACAAAAAGAGATTCAAGCATTTCTGCTTGAACCTCTTAATTTTCAATCTATTAGATCAAATTCTTATCTTCTTTTTGAATACAGCTTCTTCTTCAGCTTTATTTAACTTTTTGAAGTCTTCTGCTTCTAGCTCCACCTGCAACTTCAACTTTTTACTTCTTGAGTTGCTTCTACTTCTGACGCTACTTCCTCTATTGTTGGAGCAGTTTCAACTTGTACTTCTTCTACTGTTGGAGTAACCTCAACATGTGGTGCTACTTCTACATTTTGTTGCTCAACTACAACCTCTTCTTGTTTTTCTTCTGGAGCTTGTTGAGCTTGTGCTCCATGTTGCGCATTTGGAGTGAACCCTTGTGGTTGTCCTCCATGTTGCACATTTGGATTGAATCCTTGTGGTTGTCCTCCGTGTTGCGCGTTTGGATTAAACCCTTGTGGTTGTCCTCCATATTGTGCATTTAGATTGAACTCTTGCGGTTGTCCTCCATGTGGCACATTTGGATTAAACCCTTGCGGTTGTCCTCCATGTGGCACATTTGGATTAAACCCTTGTGGTTGTCCTCCGTGTTGCGCATTTGGATTGAATCCTTGTGGTTGTCCTCCGTGTTGCGCGTTTGGATTAAATCCTTGTGGTTGCCCTTGGAATCCTTGTTGCACACGTCCTTGTGGCGCATTTGGATTAAATCCTTGTGACGCTTGCGCTTGGAACCCTTGTTGTGGGCGTCCTTGTGGCGCATTTGGATTGAATCCTTGTGGCGCTTGCCCTTGGAATCCTTGATTCATACCACTGTTAAATTGCGGTTGATTCGGAATCGGATTACCGAATTGATCATATTGAACTGGTTGTCCAAATGGATTTGCAAATTGGCTATAGTATTGTTGAGCTTGTGGTGTTTGCCTTAAGAAGAATCTTGCAAATTCACTGTTTGAGTTAGTTTCTACCGCATTTGATGGTAGTGACATTAACACAAAGAAGAATACAATAACATAGACTGGAGTTAATAAATATACTGAGAAATAACTTAGAATGTAATATAAAGCTATTAAAATAACAATTCCCCATGTCGCAAAACCTACATCACGTAGTCTTCTTGTGAAACTTGCAGTTAAAGGTAAAATTAAAATAAGTCCAGCTATAAAAATAAATATTCCGAATGCTAGTCCTGTTTGAAGAGTAGATACTCCATCACTTAACGCTCCTCCGCCTAATAGGTAGTCTGTGCTGCTGCTTGATTTTTCTACCAATGCTAGTAAGTGAAGAAAACATACCTTGGAATACTATAACTGTTAGTAAGATAAGTCCCCCTAAAATACTCCCTACAGGAAACCAGTGTCCAGATACAGATGTATAACCTGTAAAGTCCACGAACCCTTTAAAGAAGTCTTTAAAAAGAAGAACCATAAGTAACATGTTTACGTCTTTGGTCTATCATAAAAACCCTCCTATTGTAATAAAGATAAATTATATAACTATAATATAATAAAAGAGTAACTATAGTCAATTGAAATATGGTTATTCTCTGTAATTTTACAACCTTTAGGAATTCAAATAAATGTTAATTCTACACTATATTTTACACTACGCTTCCTTTTTCAGCTTCAATGCCTTTTCAACAAAAATAAACCTTAGATTTTTTTATTATCTAAGGCTTATTTTATATTCTATATTTCTGTTTTTCTCAAGACTTCTCTTGCTTCGCCTACAGTCTCTTCTATTATATTTTTTTAACTGGTCGAAGTTCACTTACTAACCCTGCGATTTGCCCCGCCATAACAGAACCATTTTTCGACATCTCCGTCATAAACCGCTCGTCTTAATGAACCTAGTGTTAATTCTTCTAGTTCCATAAGCGTTGAAGATTTTTCTTCCAATTCACGATATCTTTTCGTAAGTTCATTTTTAATACCACGGACAGGAGCTCCAAATTTTTCCCCTGTTAATGTAGTTGATGTATCAACCGCTTCTAAAATCATATTTTTATACTCTGTAGAGATTGGACATTCTTCAGAAGCTAAGAATACAGTTCCCATCTGAACTCCACTCGCCCCCTAAACAATATGCAGCAGCCATACCTCGACCATCTGCGATTCCTCCAGCAGCAATAACCGGAATATTTACCGCAGCAGTTACCTGCGGCAACAACGCCATTGTAGTACTAGTTCCTACGTGTCCTCCTGCTTCCATCCCTTCTACAACAACCGCGTCACAACCTAATTCTTCCATTTTCACCGCAGCTTTTACAGAAGGAATTACTGGAATTACTTTTATCCCTGCCTCTTTTAAGCGTGGCATGTATTTTCTCGAGTACCTGCACCTGTTGTAACGATTTTTTCACCTTCTTCAATAACAACATCTATTATTTCATCGATATTGTGCATCATAAGCATAAGGTTAACCCCAAAGGTTTATCTGTAAGATTCTTACATTGTTGGATTTCTTTGCAAAGCTCCTCCGGACTTACACCTCCTGAAGCTAAAATACCTAATGCTCCCGCATTTGATACCGCTGAAACAAGTTCATGTCTAGCTATTTGAGCCATTGCCCCTTGAAATACTGGATACTTTATCCCTAATAACTTTGTAATTGTCATAATTGTTCTCCTCTTTGATATTATTTTTTTATTACCTCTTAAACCTTCTTTTAATCTACTACTAAAAGATAAATCTGGCTACAAAGTAACAAACTACCATTAAAATAATAGATGATAAGAAACACGCTGTAAATACTCTTACCACGTTCTTTAATAACTTTGAAGTTAACACTCATTCCTAAAGCAGCCATCGCCATACTTAAGAATACATACGCTGCATCTACGAAAAATGGAGCTAATGGTTTTAAGAAAGTAACATAACTTCCTAAAATACTCATAAAAATGAAACCTAAAATAAAGTACGGCATCGGAACTTTTCCTTTTGTTTCATCTTGAGTTTTTTTGTTAACTACAATCAATACACCTGCTATTACAATAAGCATAAGAACACGTGATAATTTAGTAAGAATCGCAGCATCAAGCGCCACTTGTCCACCTGCTCCTCCTGCCGCAACTGCGTGAGCTATTTCATGAAGACTTCCTCCTGCAAATACTCCGTAGTTGTATGCATCAAGCCCCAGGTATGGTTGTAAAGTTACTTCTATTAAGGTAAATACTGTACCTAGTATCGCAACAACCGCAACTGCAAGAACGCTGTTATCTGTTTTCGCTCGAAGTTGACCACTTACCCCCATAACTGCTGCAGCACCACAAATACCGCAACCACATGAAGAAAGTAACGCAAGCTCATGATCCACTTTAAAAGCTCGGCACATAAAGTAAGTTAAAGTCACCATGAATAACACGATAAAGAACGCTACAATCAACGTCTTTTTACCTTCTGATAGAAGTCTATCCAACGCTAACTTGAATCCTAATAAAATTATTCCAAGACGTAAGAATTTAGTACTTATAAATGGAATATCCGCCTTAACCTGTTCTTTTAATCCTTTTGATGCTTGCAATGCCATACCTATAACAAGCGCAATTACTAAATGCCCAAATAATTTTAACGCCGGTACCTGAGCAAGATATTTCGCTACTAACGAAATAATTAACATTATACCTAAGGTATAATAAAAATTAACACTCTTGAATCTTTCCATACGAGATTTCCCCTTTTGTATATTTATCTAAATAAAAACTATTTATAGTTTAATTATACTCCACTAAAAGCGGATGTTCAATAAATAATCAAATTTACATAAATAATACTTTTATTACCTCAAAGTAAATATAAAATATCAAGAAATTCACTTAACCCTATACTTATTTTTCAAATAACAAATTAGCCAAGAAGATAAATTTTAAATTCATCCTCATGGCTATTTTCTTTAATTTTATAAATAGACTCTATAAAGTCCTGTGATTGTTTTAAATATGCTTTTATATATTTCTTTTTAAGTTTTTGTACTGGAGTTTCTATATATGAAAAGTTTTGCCGCTGTTGTGTTTTCCTGCTTTTTATTTGAGTTACTTCAGCTAAAAACAACTTCATTCATAAGTGATTGTAATTTTTCTTTACTTTCAGTACTTCTTCTCTTCCGTTGTAATTTATCGTAATAGATTTCAGCCTATCTAATTTTGTAACACGCTCATTAATTTGTTCTTTTTTTAAACTCACATACGATTTTCTTAGAATTTTTCGAAAATATATTTATCAGATAACGGTTTTGCTTTTCCGCTTCAGCTTGGTTTTTATATTGATTCGATACATAAGGCACAAATCCTTCATAATAACCTAAAGGCTCCCATAAGTTCAAAGGCTTGTTTTTCTGAATGTAATATCCCCACTCATACCTTTATCATTTTCACTAACTCCGAAAATCGTATCAAACATATCTACAAAATAATATCCATTAGCTTTTACATCACCTTTGCCATTAAATCCATTTATAATATAACGATTCACAAGAATGTTATTGTCAATTAGACTATTGATATCTGATAGCTTTCTCGCTTCATCTAAAGTGATTTCTGAGATTCTTTCACTATTATGCGTAGCTTGAACCGCTGGATTTGCATATGTTACAGGTGTTCTCACTCCTATTGTTTTTATCGGCGTTATTTTTTTGAAGTATTTAGTTTTATCTTCTGCTGAAAGCTTACTTGTTGCTTCCGCTTCTAGATAATCTAAACTATATAGTACATCAAAGCTTCCATGCATATAAGATTTCAAATCTGCATCCGTCTTAAATCTATCTGGCGTTTTGTTGTAGAACCCATTTTTGTTAGTTTCATCATAAACGAAGTTTAAGTTGAAATATGTATCTTTTTCTGGTGTGTAAGAATTCTCGAAGATTCCTCGAGCATAAAATTCCGCAGCTGTACCATCTCGGCGACCATGATTATTAAATAATACCGTTCTATCTAATAAGTGCGTCATTTCATGAGAATAAGTCGCTGAACCTCTATCATCTAGAACTCTATCTATGAAGTAACGTACACCCACCGTTTGCTTCTGCACCTACAATTTGCGATGGTGAGTACAGCCCTAGAGGCGTCATGAAATCTTTAACCCTCTTATCTGCTGTTGGACCTGATTCTTTTAGACCATGTTGTCGCTATTCCAGCAAACTCATTAGGCGTATATTTTTTTCATTGTATCTACAATCACTCTATTGGTAATTAGTTTCGAACGATTTTTCTGCTTTTGTTATTCTGTATAAAGTATCAACATAATTAGCCTGCCTTGTCGCCGTTAACTCTATCAATTCTTTAACCTTATTAAGATCTTCGGTGTACTTAGCTTTATTTGTTTTTCTCTAAAAAGTATCCATATACGTTCCGATGTTTCCGTAAGTCACCGTCGCTATATTAGTTATAGCATACACGCTTGGTTCTTTAATGTTCACCAAACCCTAACAATGTAGCAATATTTTTGTTGTTTTCTATTATTTATTTGAAGTCCTTCAGCTCCATATTTTTCAGGATTAGTAGTTAATTTAGTATATAATTCTACTTTTTCATCAGGTTTTTGTTTCGAAGTTTTTTTCAACTACTATAGCTTTAGTCGCTTTCTTCAACCACGTATCCCCGTCCATATTAGTAAATATGGTTCTGTTGTAATCTAAGAACTCTAATAATGTTGATTTATCCGTTACTTTTCGAAATATTTTTCGAATGTCTTCGGACTATTAGTTAGTTTTAGTTCGTCATAGCTCATAGATCCAAGATGTTTTTAGCCACTCTGAGAAGTAACATCTTTTTTTCCAAACGAACTCGGATTATACGCTAATATATCACGAATATTAGTATCTCAAAATCTATATTATAATATCTATTTATATATGATAATCCTAATAATATTTTTCTCTTTATTATCTTCAATATCACGTTTTTACTTTTTCTCTATTTTTGTGGAGTGTCTCCAATAATACTCAACGTGTGTGCAGCAACTTTTTCAACCTAGCATCTAAATCTGTTTTTAGTCTCTTCTAACGTTTCTTTAATTGATAATTTTTCTAGATATTCTTTTCGTAAAACTTCTTTCACTTCTGCATCAGTTATCGTTGGATTAGTTCGTTGTAATTCTTTTCGTTTTTAAGTATAAATCTCGATTTATTTCTGTATCTGACGGCGTTAGTTGTGATTTTTAATTTTTTTCATCCGTTAATAAATCTATAGTTTTCATTCTAGAACTAGCTTCTGTTACATTCACTGCATTTTTCTAATTCTCTATTAATTGGTAGTAAATGCGGTTTATCTTCTTAGTTCAACTAAGATTACCTTTTTGTCGCATAGCTTTAGTTGTTTCAGTTTTTTTCTGTTGGATTAGTTAATTTCCCTGTTTTCAGGATTAACTTCATAAGTTTTAGTTATTGTTGTTTCACCTTCTTCTCCTACTTCTTTAACAACTTCTTTTCCCTTTTGGAAGCTCAGAATCGCCTTTTTTTCAATTCAGTGATTTCTATAGATCTACTGTTTTCTCAACATTCCCAACTTTAACAACTCTATTTACTGGTTGTTTTTCTATTTTTTTGTAGAAATATTTTCTACTATTTTTCCAGTAGATTTATCAAGAGTATATGAAGTAGTAGTCACTTCTTACCTTTCTCCCCTGGTGTTTCTTCTTGTTGCTCATTATAATTTAGATCGACGATGCTTTATAAATTGTTTTTATAGTCTAGTTCTTTTTCGGTAGTTATTGGGTCTGGTATAGTCGGCTTTACGTCTACTTTATCATCTTCCTCTGGTACTGGTTTTACGTCTGGGATTGGTTTTTCATCTGGCAGTGGTTTTTACATCTGGTATCGGTTGTTCCAGGGCTTGGTTTTTATTTCTAACTCTGAATTCTCTGGTTGTACTAGACTTTCTCCTTTCTCACTCACCACCCCTTCTGGTTTCTCTGGCTGTACTAAGCTCTCACCTTTCTCACTTACTACCCCTACCGGATTCTCCGGTCGTACTAAAGGTTCTCCTTTCTCACTCACCACTCCTTCTAGTTTCTCTGGTTGTACTAAAGGTTCTCCTTTCTCACTTATTACTGCTTCTGGTTTCTTTAGTTGTACTAAAGGTTCTCCTTTCTCACTTACTACTGCTTCTGGTTTCTTTAGTTGTACTAAAGGTTCTCCTTTCTCACTTATTACTGCTTCTGGGTTTTCTGGTTGTACTAAAGGTTCTCCTTTCTCTCTTACTCAACTTCCTCCTCTACACCTGTTTTTCCCTCTACTACTCCAGGAGTAAACTCTCCTTGTTTTTCTATCTTAATAGAACTACTTTTGTTTGTATATGTTTTCCCTATTTCAAAATAGTAACCAGTAAAACTATAACCAGGTATTTCCTCTGGACTTGGTAACATTCCGCCTATTGAAGTTTTTATCATCACTGGTTGGATTTCTTTAAAATCTTCAAAAAGCCATCACTTGACTTAAATTACCACTGACAGTTAACATACTAACTAAAAAGATCGACTTCCCTTTTTTTCTTTTTTTAATCAACGTTAAACACACCAACAACAATGTTCCACCTAGAGCTAACGTTCCTGTTGGAATACCACCAGTATTCGGCAATAAATTATTTTTCTATAAACAAAAATAATATTCTTTTCCTTCTTCTACTGCTATTTTATTTTTCTTCAAAAAAACTTTCAATTGATTTTTTTATTTGTTCTGATAAACTATCCTTATCTACCGCGTGAGTGGTAACCTCTTGCACTTCTGCCGCTTTTTATTTCATCTGTATAATTTAAAGATAAAAAAACAAACTTGTTCCTAATAACACTGAACAAGCTCCCATCTTATACTTTCTTATTGAGAAATTCTGTCTTTTTTAAAATTCTCTTTCTTCATTATTTTTCTCCATAAATTCTTAATTTTATAATCAACTATACTATAGCAAACTTAATGCATTTTCGCAACTATTAATAAAAACTACAACTATTACTAAGGTACAAATAAACATAAAATAAAATTCTTCTATTTTTAACAAACAAAAAGACACAACTTAAAATGATCGACCCCAAAAAGTTAGACTTAGGATAGCGTAGTAGTTATAATGACTGCTACGCTATCTTTTTTATATTTATACAGTCATATGTTCTATTCTATATTGCTTAGGACTTAACCATCCTAGTTTCTCTTTTATTCTCTCTTCATTATAGTATTTTTATATATTTTTCAATAGCTAATTTCAGTTCCTATAACTATTATATGTTGTTCCATAGTATATCTCTTGTTTTAATATTCCGAAGAAATTCTCCATTACCGAATTATCCAAACAATTTGCTTTTCTAGACATACTTTGGTAAATACGTTCTTCTTTTTAACCTTTTTCAGTATGCCTTCATTTGATAAGCCCATCCTTGATCGAGTGGAAAGTTCTCCTATAAGGGAGTTTAGCTGTGACTTTAATAGCTTTTTCTAGCGCATCCATTATATTTTTTTAGCTGATGGGCTCTCACTTATACTATAGCTTATTATCTCACCATTATACATATCCATAAATGGATCTAAATAAAGTTTCTTTACTACTAATTTACCTCTCTCATTAACTTCATAATATTTAAATTCAGTTGTGTCTGTAGTGATTTTTTTGATGTGGAATATTAGTATTGAATCGTCTTCTAATTCTATTCTTAGCTGTTTTTCCAATTTTTCCTTTATATGAATTGTATTTTTCTACTTTTTCTAGTGAATGATGTAACCTGTAAGCCTAATTTTTGTATAATTCTTTGAACTTTCTTTTTATTTATTATATATCCTAAATTACGTAATGCACCATATATACGTCTATAACCATAATCTTTGTTATTCTTTCTTATTTCTAATATTTTTCTCTTCAATTTCTTTATCTGGATTAACTCTATCGAATCTCTTCTGCCAGTACATATATGTTGCTTTTGGCATTTTCGCATATAAAAGAAGGTCTTTAAGTATGAATTCTCCTCGGAGACTGCTTATAATTCTCGCCTTCTTTTCATTTCTGCTTCTTCCGCTAAACGCAGTCTCCTCGCTTCTTTTAAAAATGCATTTTCTATCCTTAGTTGTAGTAATTGATCTTCTAATTCTTTTACATATTCTTTAGATATATTATCATTTGTGGTTTGACTTGTTGTTTCCTTACTTAACTTTTTAGGTGATTTAGCCATTAAGATTTTCCGACCTTTCCTTCGTTCTCTCAATGCATCAGGACCAGCTACTCTAAAGCGATTAACCCAGTTACAAATAAGTGCTGGATTATTTATACCTTCTTGTAAAGCTAAGTCATTGTATGAGAGTTCACTTGTTAAGTATAATTCTACAACATATATCTTTTTCGAAAGGATATTCTTCATTTTTTTCTTGAACGATATAATCCTTCATCTCCATATTTCTTATATTTGGCGACCCAAATTTCAATATTATTATGAGATTTTTATAGCATACTTTTTCGCTAACGATCTTATGCTTATGTTTTCATTTATATACTCTAGTACGACTTTCTTTTTAAATTCAAAATTATATTTAGTCATAAAATACCGACCTCCAAAAAGTTAGATTTTTTTGGTCTAACTTTTTGGGGTCGGTACAAAAAGTGCATCTTTTTCTTAAATTTCTATTATTTACTATCCTAACAATAAGAATAAGTAGTGGGCGATAACTCCCGCTGCAAGACCACCTATTGTGTGTGACACGATTGCTTTTGAAGATAATTTACGTACTCCAAGAGCATCCATCATACCGATGTGAGTACTTAAGTATCCACTCCAACACATACCCATCGCTGTAAATACCGCAATGTCATTCGCTCCAATTAGTCCACTCTTCAAGAATTCTGGTACTAATGAGATTGCTCCTCCTACTGCTCCTAAGGCTGTAATCGGGAAGGCAATTGCTTCTGCAGAATGGAATCCAAATAGTGGTTCTAGGATGAATGTTAGTTTTTCTCCTAACCAAGGTAAGAATCCAACACCTTCATATGCCGCACCTGTATATCCTCCGGCTGGCATTTTGAATGTTAACATCATTACGAAAGTACATACTATAAGTACACCAGGAATGATTGCTAGACCCATTTCAACCCCTGTTTTACCACCTTCTAAAACAGTATCTAGAACTCGTTGGAACATATTTCCATCACGTATTATTCTTACCTTATCCGATGTTTCATCTGCCTCATCCATTTCAATTGCTGGCTCATCTGCTTCATCTCCGTAGTATTTTCTAGTCTCTATTAACATTAAACGAACACTTATAATACTACCTAGGATTGCTCCAACATTACCGATAATCGCTGCTTTAACAAATCCTTCTCCTTGCCCCATCATAAACATCGTTACGATAAGTCCCATACCAAAAGCTGTTCCTAAGTTACATAGGGCTGGCACTTGATATTTTTTAAAGAAAGAGGTAAATCTTTTATCTTTCGCAAATGGAATAATAGCCGGGTTATCTGATAGATATGTAGCTACCGCACCTGTAACACTTGCTCCAGGCATTCCCCAAAGAGGTTTCATAAGAGGTGCAAAAATCTTGTTGATTAACGCTATTGCACCAAATTCTGATAATAGCGCACTAATAGCACCTGCGATAACCGCCATCGCCATAATGAAAAATACTGTGTTAAGCAGTAAATCATGGGCTGTTGCCATCATCGTTTTTAAACATAAGTGGTGTCCCCATTTTTCTAGCCATTAAACCAAATATTAGGAAGAATATAGCTAAGAAAACAAATGTCTCTAAGCTTATTGCTTTTTTTCACCACTACATTTTTCTTACTTTTTCTTTTTTTCTTGGTTGTATCTCCGTCCATAAAAAAATCGTCCTTTCTGATTTTTGTTTTTAAATATTTATCCTTAAGTTTACATATTTTTATACTGTACTAATACAACTTATATTAATATTATATCATAGATTCTTTACCCTTGCAACTATTTTCAACAATTCCGAAACTAACTAAACTAAATTACTATTATAAAAAAATTTCAGAATAAAATAAGCACATTCCAATTTAACCTTTTTACGACAACATTCACAGAACATACCTCCCTAAATAATTTCTTAAAAAAATAAAATTAATTATATTTATATTTTATCATTTATAATTCTATAGTACTAGTACAGTCATATTTTGGTGTTATATTTGTATTATTATCATAAAAAAATCTAGTGTTTTTATACTAAAATTGTTATAAAAAAATATAAAATTAATGCACTTTACATACTATTTTTTTCGAGCTTGATTAATTGCTTTAAACTTGGTTTTTTTGATAGAATTAAGAGGTAACTAAAAAAATATGGGAGAAAAATAATTTCATGCGATTGAAAAATGAAAATAATAATAAAAATTTTAAAGTTTTTCAATTAGAAAATTATCTCTTGGTGCAGCACCGGTCGTTATCGGGGCTTTATTTTTTTGAAGTCATGCACCAAGTGAAGCACTTGCCAACGAAAACAACACAAGTGTTAAATATACTTATCTAGCTGAAAATGAATTGACCGAAGCAGAAAAAAAGTTTAATTAAAAGAAGTATACCAAACAATGTAAAAAAACAACGAAACATACTACATGATTTATAAAAAGAAGCTCAATCTTCTACTAAACCTACGACAGAATTAAAATCATTACCAAATACTGGACAAAGTTCTCTTCCAGTAGCTGGCTTTGGAATCGGTACTGCAGTATTAGTAGTTCTTTTAATGTCTAAAAAACACAGAAACAAGGTTCTTAGTGTCGTATTAATAGGCGCTATGGGACAAAGTATCGTTATGCCTTATCAATCATTTGCTTTCGAGAATAAAGAATTAGTACGCTACAACACACAAACAACAGTTACTGATTCTACAGAACTTGCAAATGGTGTAATTAACATCGATGGCTATCGCTATGTTGGTTACTTCACACTTAGTGATTTAGGCACTTTACCTCAAGCTGAACAAAAAGTTCTTCCAAAACCAACACAACCTACAGTTGAACCAACACAACCTACTCCAGCACCTACAGTAGACCGCAAAAACAACTCCTGACGAAGGACCTAAAGTTTTTAGTTGAAAACAAACCTGAACTAAAATCTACCACTGAAGTTGTTCCTTTCGAAACAATCGAGCAACCTGACGCTACTCTACCTAAAGGACAAACTAAAGTTGTTCAAGAAGGAGTTAATGGTGAACAAATCGTATTTAGCGAAGTAACTACTGCTGACGGTAAACAATCTAGCAAAGTTATCAAAACTTCAATTATAAAACAACCTGTTAATAGAGTAATTGCTGTGGGAACAAAAAGAAGATCTTGCTACAACACCAACTCAACCTGAGACTCCTAAGGCAGTTGACGTTAAGCCTACACAACCTGAAGTTCCAAAACCAGTTGACGTTAAGCCTACACAACCTGAAGCTCCAAAACTAGTTGACATTAAACAAAATGAACTTGAGACTCCAAAACCTGAGGAAACTAAACCTACCCCTCAACCTGAAAAACCTGAAGAAACTAAACCAGAAGAAAAAGTAGATAAAACAGCACTAAAATCTCAAATCGATAGAGCTCTTGCACTTATTCCTGCTGATTATTCTGCAGCAAGCTACAACGCTCTTAAACCAATTTTAGAAGCTGCGCAAAATGTCTATGCTTCTGATAGTGTTAAACAACCTGAAGTAGATAACCAGACAGCTAAACTTAAAGCAGCTATTGATGCTCTTAACGTAGATAAAACAGACTTAAACAATACTATCGCAGATGCAAAATCAAAAACTAAAGATCACTACAGTGATACAACTTGGGCTAATCTTCAATCTGTATTAGCTGAAGCTGAAAAAGTTACAAACAATCCGACTGCAAAACAAAGCGAAGTTGATCATATTAACGAGAAGCTTAAAGCTGCTATTGCTGGGTTAAACACAGATAAAACTGAGCTTGAAAAACAACTAGCAGATGCTAACTCTAAGACCGCTTCAGATTTCAGTCCTGAAACTTGGGCTGCATTAGAAGCAGCTAAAAATGCAGCTCAAACTGTAGAAGATAACGCAACTGCTACACAAACTCAAATCGATGAAGCTGCTAAAAAACTAAAAGAAGCTATAGCTGCCCTAAATGTTGATAAAAACAAAATTACAAGAACAAATAAAAGATGCAGCTACTAAACAAGAAGCTGATTACAGTCCAAAAACTTGGAATGACTTCAAAAATGCTGAAATAAAAGCTAAAGAAATTAACAACCAAACTACTCCGCTTCCTAAACAAAGCGAGATAGATACAGCTACCAAAGCTCTTCAAGACGCTATTAAAGCTCTTGCTGTAGATAAAACTGCATTACAAAATGCTATTAACACAGCTAATAGCAAACGTAAAGAAGAATACACTACTCAAACATGGAAAGCTTTAGAAGAAGCTCTTGCAGCAGCAAACACTGTAAATGCAGATGATGCTACTACTCAAAGCAAAGTGAATGTAGCTACTGAAAAATTAGAACAAGCTATTAAAAACTTAGTTCCATTAACTGAGAAACCAATACTAAAATTTGTAAATACTGACAAGAAAGTATTAGATAAAGAAGTAGTTGCTAAGTATTCTCTAGAAAATCCAACTAAGACAAAAATTAAATCAATCACAGCTACTCTGAAAAAAAGATGGAGAAGTTGTTAAGACAATTGATTTATCAGAAAACAACTTAGATGCATTATTAGATAATCTAAAATACTTCCAAGAATATACTCTATCTACTACTATGGTTTATGATAGAGGTAACGGTGAAGAAACTGAGACTTTTAGAAGATCGACCAATTCAATTAGATCTTAAAAAGTTGAAATTAAAAACATTAAAGAAACAAGCTTAATAAGCGTTGATGATGCTGGTAACGAAACTGACATCAGCTTACTTTCAGAAAATCCAGGAAATGTAGCTCCACTTTACCCTACGAGTTACAACTCAGGATAACAAAGTGACAAGACTTTCTGTTGATAAAGTTGAAGAAGTAGTTAAAGATGGAAAAACTTTATACAAAGTTACTGCAACTGCTCCTGATTTAGTTCAACACACAGATTCTACTAAATTAGCAAACGAGTATGTTCATTACTTCGAAAAAAACAAAAATTAAAAAGAAGGTAATGTTTACTATAGCTTCAACGAACTTGTAAAAAGACATGCAAGCTAACCCTAATGGTGAGTTCAAACTTGGTGCAGATCTTAATGCAGCAAACGTGAAACCAAATGGAAAATCTTATGTAACGAAACCATTTTAAAGGTAAATTACTAAGTAACGATGGCGGTAGATATACAATCCATAATACAGAACGTCCATTGTTTGGTAATATTGAAGGTGGTAGTGTTCGAGATATTAATTTTAGTAATGTCAATATAAATATGCCAGGAGATAATCAAGTTGCTCCGATAGCTAATATTATCAAAAATGGTGCTGTTATTGAAAATGTTAAAGTTACAGGTAACGTAGTTGGTCGTGACTGGGTATCTGGATTTATCGATAAGATTGACGGTAACGGTACATTACGTAATGTTGCATTCATCGGAAATGTAACATCTGTTGGTAATGGTGGACAATATCTATCTGGTATCGTTGGCGAAAACTGGAAAGGTTTAGTTGAACGTGCGTATGTTGATGCTAATATCACAGGTAAGAAAGCTAAAGCCGCTGGTGTTGTTTATTGGTCACAAAATGGTGGAAATAACAATACCGTAGGTAAAGAGGGTGCGATTAAGAAATCTGTAGCCAAAGGAAATATTACTGTAGATGAACCAATCAAAGTTGGTGGTTTCATTGGTAGTAACCACGCTTTAGGTTCAGTTGAAGATAGTGTATCTATGATGAAAGTTAATAAAGGTAATGGAGAAATTTTTCTATGGTTCTGAAGATATAGATGATGATGGCGGTTACTGGTCTGGAATGAGATTGAATAGAAACCTTGTTGTTAATGGGGTTAGTGAAGGTAAATCATCATATGGATTCTCTAAACAACAACATCGAATTAAATCAGTATCTCAAGAAGAAGCAGATACGAAAATTGCGTCGTTAGGAATCACTGCTCATAACTATGAAATTAACGAACCAGTAGTTAATACACTTAACAACATCAAACCAAAAGCTGATACTTATAAAGATACTCAAGATTACAAAGCAGATCGTGAACTTGCTTACCGTAACATCGAAAAACTTCAACCATTCTACAATAAAGAGTGGATTATAAACCAAGGTAACAAGATTCCTGCAGACTCTAAGTTATTAACTACAGAAGTATTATCTGTTACAGGTATGAAAGATGGTCAATTCGTGACCGACTTATCTGATGCTAGTCACATTATGATTCACTATGCTGATAAGACTAAAGAAATTAAAGCTATTACTCAAAAAGAATCTCAAGTACAACAAGTTCGTGAATATAGTATTGAAAGTTTAGGTGATATTGTCTACACACCAAATATGGTTGTTAAAGAGAGAACACAATTAATCAATGATATTAAAGCTAAATTATCTTCTGTTGAATTATATTCTGATGAAGTTCGTAAGATCCACGGTGATCGAAAATGCTATACCTAGATGAAAACTTCAAAGAATAAAAGATAACCTGGATGCGTTTGTTAAAGCTCTAGTTGAAAATGAAGATCGCCAACTTAATACTGACGAGGCTGCTCAACGTGCATTAGTTAAAAAGTTGAAGATAACAAAGCTAAGATTATGTTAGCTCTTGCTTACCTAAAACCAATACTATGGAATTAAATTTGACGGATTAAATATCAAAAACATGATGACATTCAAACCCAGATTTCTACGGTAAGAACGTTAACGTACTTGATAGATTAATCAGCTTCGCATCAAATGGTAACAACCTAAAGGTGATCAGATCACATGATGCATTCAATAGAGCTTTAGCTGGAAATACTGGTAAAGCTAACTACATGAGTTCTTGAAATACAACATGGAATTATTCACAAATGATACTGATATGAACACTTGGTTCAAGAATAACATTGCAGAGAACAACTTATGTTGTTGAAAAACAATCATCAAATCCAGATTTCGCTAATAAGAAACATAAATTATATGAAGTGATTAATAATGGTCATCACGGACGTTATATCTTACCACTTCTGAATTTGAAAAAAGCTCACATGATCTTAATTACAACGTATAATACAATTGCATTCAGTTCATTTGAGAAATATGGTAAGAACACAGCAGAAGAGCGTGAAGCGTTCAAGAAAGAAATCAACTTACGTGCACAAGAACAAATCAATTACCTAGACTTCTGGTCTCGATTAGCTGCCGATAATGTACGTAATAAGTTACTTAAGAGTGAAAACATGGTTCCATCTGCTATTTGGGATAACCACTTCGCACCAGACCTTGGTTGGGTAGACCGTATGGGACACACTAAGAAGGGTGACTTCGCTCCAATTCGTGAGTTTTATGGTCCAACTGATAAATGGCATGGTAACAACGGTATGGGGGCATATGCGTATATTTTCCAAGATCCACAACCACAAGAGGCTGTATATTATATCTTATCTAGTATGATTAGTGATTTCGGTACATCTGCATTTACTCACGAAACTACACATATTAATGACCGTATGGCATACCTAGGAACATGGCGTCACCGTGAAGGAACTGACGTAGAAGCATTCGCTCAAGGTATGTTGCAATCACCATCATTATCAAATCCAAACGGTGAATATGGTGCATTAGGATTAAACATGGCTTACGAACGTAAAAATGATGGAAATCAAATTTACAACTATAACCCTAACATGTTAAGTAGTCGTGAGAAGATTGATCACTACATGAAGAATTACAATGAATCTATGATGATGCTTGATTATTTAGAAGCTGAATCTGTAATCAAGAAAAATACTGGAACTAACGATAAATGGTTCAAGAAAATGGATCGCGAATGGCGTTCAAACGCAGATCGTAATAATCTAAAAGGCGAACCTCATCAATGGGATAAACTTCGTGATTTAAACGATAGCGAGAAAGCTGAGAAAATCACAAACATTGATCAATTAGTTGATAATAACTTTGTAACAAAACATGGTATGCCAGGAAATGGACGTTATCGTGCTGAAGGTTTTGATACAGCGTATCAAACTGTTAATATGATGTCTGGTATCTATGGTGGTAACACAAGTAAGAGTGCTGTTGGTTCAATCTCATTCAAACATAACACATTCCGTATGTGGGGTTACTTCGGTTATCTTGATGGATTCTTAGGCTATGCATCTAATAAATATAAAGCTGAGGCTAATAAAGAAAATAAAAGGTCCTAGTTGGTGATGACTTCATCATCAAGAAAGTTTCTAAAGGTAGATTCGATACATTAGAAGCTTGGAAGAAAGCATGGTACCACGAGGTTAAAGCTAAAGCTGAGAAAGGATTCGTTGAAATCGAAATCGATGGAGTTAAGATTTCAACTTACGAAAAACTTTCAAGAAATTATTCGATGCCGCAGTTGAAAAAGACCTTAAAGGTACCGACTTCAAGAATACGGTTGATCTTAAATGGAAAGTGTACAAAGCATTACTTAAAAACACTGATGGATTCACAGGAAAAACTTTTCAAAGATTAATTTGAACAACAAAAACCTAGATTTAGAAATTCCTAAATCTAGGTTTTTCATATTTCAAAGCTCTTTCTTCGAGTTAAAATTACGTAAACCTCATCCTCTTAACCTAAAATTCAGAACTTAACTTAGCCCTGAATTAATTTTTATATTATATCTACTTCTTTTTATATTGCTCTTTGATATTTTTCATCAAGAACATCGTCACTGATAATTGCTGTAAGATCTTTTAGTTGGAAAAATGTGTAAAATGCATGTGTTGAAAAACTTGCTGTGGTCTGCAAGGACATAACGTTCAGTCGCATTATTAAGAATCGTTTCATTACAACGTCCTTCTTCTTCATCAGAGATAGTAACCTTCTCTAAATCTATTCCATTTACCCCAACAAACGCCTTATTTACACTTATTTTTACTAAAGTGCATCTTGTGTAAAATATCCGATAAAAACCTTTTTGTTTTTGACGGTATCTTCCTCCAATAAAAATAAGATCACAAGATGGATTGTCCTTCAAACTGTTCCGAATACCGTTAATGAATTCGTTACAATGTTAATATCTCTATCTTGAAGATACTCTGCCAAGTAACTCGTAGTACTTCCTGGACCTATAAATATAGTTTCATTATCTTTTTATAAGCTCGGATACTTTTCTAGCAATTTGTTTTTCTCTTCAACATTTACAGATATTTTTGTTATAATTATCTTCTTGATAGAAATTTTTTCGGTTTTAATTTTGCTCCACCGTGTATTCTAGTAAGGTGTCCATAATCTTCTAATTCTTGCAAATCACGACGAATCGTCATCTCAGTAACTTTCATATCATTCGCTAAAATTACTAACACGTACCAAATGTTTTGTTTTTTTAATTCATTTAAGATATAACTATGTCTGTCTATTTTTAACATTTTTTTCTCCACTCTAAAAATAATAAATTTAACATTTATATTTTAACACTTTTTCGAAAAATATAAAACAAAAACATAAAAGAACTATCAAAACAAACATTAAATCTAACATAAAAACAAAAACTAGCTGCTTTTTAGACTATATCAGCCCTCAAGCAACTAGTTCTTATTAATTATTTTTCTTTATCTTCTTTTTTCTTTAACCACTTTTTGGTTGTTCTGTTGCTGCGACAACTCTCATGTTCAAGTTTATCATACAACATTATAGGATTCTTACGTTTAAGTACATATTTCTCATATAACCAGAATATTGCAGAAACTGGTACTGCACCCCAACCAATAGTAACTTTAATTAGGAATTCTCTAATTAAATATCTAGAAAATTCAATTTTTTTGTTATCTGTAGGTACTAGTCTTACTTTTAAGAAGTTTTTCCCGATAGTTTGACCCTGCCATTTATGCGGTAGGTATCCATATAAAAGAATTGCAAAGATAACTATTGAAAGTGTCATATATAATGCGTTTCTTTCGTTTTCTGCTCCACCTTGTGCACGTAAGTTCACAGTAGAATATTGGAAAATAATCGCTATTGGCAAGTAAATACCTAAGTCAATTAAATACGCTATTAAACGTTTTTATAGGCGAAGCTTCTTCACCGTGTACATCTAATAATGGTTCTGCTGTTGTTGGTGCTGAAATATCATTTTAAAAGTTGGTTTTTATATTTCTATCATTATAGCTATATGAACTATTTTAATTTTCTTAACCATAGTTCACCTAGGCTTCTAAGTCAACGTTGTGGTATACTTGTTGAACATCTTCACAATCATCTAGCATTTCTAACATTCTTTCGAATTTAGCTTTATCTTCTTCGCTTAATGTTACTTCATTTTGAGGAATCATTGAAATTTCAGCAACTTCAAATTCTTCGATTCCAACTGCTTTTAGAGCTTCTTGAATTTCGTGGAAGTTTTCTGGTTCACCATATACCAATGTTAACTCATCTTCTTCAAGAATATCACGAGCATCAATATCAGCTTCCATAAGAATTTCTAATAATTCATCTGCACTCTTACCTTCAACACCGATTACTGCAGTGTTGTCGAACATGTAGTTAACAGAACCAGTAACACCTAAGTTACCTCCGTTTTTACCTAATGCTGTACGCACTTCAGCAGCTGTACGATTAACGTTATTTGTAAGTGTATCGATGATAACCATTGTTCCACTTACACCGAAACCTTCATAACGTAATTCATCGTAGTTCTCTTCACTTCCACCTTTTGCTTTTTCAATAGCACGGTCAATAATATTTTTAGGAACACGGTAAGTTTTCGCTCTTTCTAATACTACTTTTAGATTTCTGTTACTTTCTGGATCTGGTTCTCCAGTTTTTGCAGCTTGGTAAATTTCACGTCCAAACTTAGCATAAATCTTACTAGTGTTAGCGTCTTTTGCCGCTTTTTTTTCTTTAATATTATTCCATTTACGACCCATAGTCTTTTAATCTCTCTTTCTTTTTATAAATATTTTCCATTTTAGTAAAACTTCCTCGCTATAATACAGCCAGAAAGTTATTACATACCACTCTATATTACTATATTTAGCTTATTTTTTTCAAGCACTGACTAAGCTTTTTCACCCTATCTTCTTATTAACTCATTTCCTAAAAATATAATTTCTAATACGTACTATCTAATAGCTATTTCAAAAGGTTATATCGAGACTCATATTTGCCGAAACAAAAAGATTCGAAGCATAAAGGAAACCCTCATACTTCGAATCTATTGTATAACCAAAGTTATTATTTGTATTCTACAAATTTGTTGAATTCAACTTCATCAACGTTTGTTAATTTAACAATCCAAGATTCTTTTGGATCAGCTGAGTTTAAAACTGTTGGCTCTTCTTCAGCTTTTTGTTGTATTCTACAACATCCCCTGCTAATGGAGTGTTGATGTCTAATACAGTTTTTTTGATGCTTCTAAACGTAAGATAACATCATCTTTTCTAATTTTTTTCTTTTTCTTGAGAATTCTACAAATCCTACAGTACCAACATCATCTTGTAATTCAGCAGTTGGTCCAATAATGTATACACCTTCGCTTTTTCAATCCATAAAGCTTTTGCTAATTTTTCATTTTACAACCTCTTTCTCTTTATAATTTTTCTAAGTATCGATGACCTTATTTCATCATCGATTTTTACTCAAAGATATATTATACATTTTATAAAATTAAAAATCAACTAAAAATAATAATAAAAGTGATATTGACTTTCGATTAGTTTAATATATTAAACCATTCTCTTAACTCAATATCAAATCTACAAATTCTTGTGCTTCTACTTTTCCGAAATAATGAGCTAAGTCTATACTTTCTAATACTTCTAGCAAATCCTCTTCTTTACCCTTACTCCGATTAATTTCTCCTCGACATCACCGACATTACCTTTTCCAAAAAAGTCTCCGTAAATCTTAGCTTTTGTAATTCGTCCCGCTTCTACTTCCAGATTAAACTCAACAGTTCCTACCCCTAGTCGTGCATCTCTATTATAGTTATAACGTGGTGATTTCCCGTAGTTCCAGTCCCAATTTTGATATTTCTTAGCGAGTAATTCGTCAATCGTTCGCCAATCGTCTTCTGTCAGTTCATAGCGTTGTATATCTTCTATTCTTTCGCAATCAAATAAACGACATAAGTATAAGTCTTTGAACTCTACTACAGATAAATTTCTATATTCCTCATCTAAATATTCTCTAAGACTTGTAACTCTACTTCTCACCGAATCTATCCCTTTTGACTCAATCTTCTTACGATTAGGTGTCAAAACATTGACCATCGCTTCGTAATTTACATCTAATAGTAAAGTGTACCCTCCATAAATTTTACCATTAACAAGAGTCATCGCAGCTCCACTTACTTTCTTCCCGTCGACAACAAGGTCGTTTCGTCCTGTTTGTTCTACCTTACTCACACCAAGATCATGTAATATATTTACCGCAGGTTCATAAAATTTTTTGAAGTTACCATAAACATTACTATCACCATTCATAATAAGGCAAATATTCACAGCTCCTTCATCTAAAAACACTGTTCCTCCACCTGTATCACGTCTAACAAGAGTGATTCCGTGAGCTTTCATGTACTCATGATTAATCTCTTTTTCGGCATTTTGAAAAAGACCAATCTGTACCTTCGGTTTACAACAATAAGGGAATATTATATCTTCATCTAAGTTTAATTTATTCAAAACATGAACCTGTATCGCTAAGGCTACTGCCCCATCATAAATATATTGTCCATCTCTTATCGGCTCTATTAAATACATGCGCACTCCTCATTTTTCACACTACAACATAAACAGCTACTATTATTCAAGTTCAACCTATAATAGTAGCCGCTTTGCTCATAATAGTCTGCTATTAATATAATTAATCTCTATAAATCTTAACAGATTTCTTAATAATTTTCTTCTAATTTTCTAAATTCATCTCTCGTATGTTGTGGCAAACTCTTACCATAATCCATCATAAGCACAATATCTTTAAATGCAGCTTTCGGAATAGCTAAACTTTCAATATCATCTACACTTACATCTAAATTAATATCTTCCTCTCGATTTTCTTGGAATTTAGCTACAAAGTCCGCTCAGCAACAAAGACGCTAGATAAACCTACCATCTCAGCATGCATAATAGCTTCACGGCTTTTTTTCTATACTATTAATTCCACCAGTCGCCATCAAAGGAACACGCCCTGCTAGATGTTCATGAACTACTTCATTTATCAAACGACCTTCATTAGGTCCTTCAGCACGAACTTTATTTAAATAAATATTTTGTCCCCAACTCGCTATCGCAATATAAGACAACGATACTCTTTCTAGTATCCAATCTGTAAGTTGGTTAAATTCTTCCACAGTGTAACCTATTATCGCACCACGTGTTTCTTCCGGGGTAGCTCTATATCCTAGAATAAAATCCTCAGGCGCTTCACTTTTTATAACTTCATACACTGCTTCAAAAACTTCGAGTATAAATCTAGCTCTATTTTCTAGTGAATCTACACCATACTTATCATGGCGTTTATTCGATACCGTTGAGAAAAACGTCTGTAGCATTAGTTTTTGAGCTGTAGATATTTCTACCCCTGCAAAACCTGCACGTATCGCTCTTCTCGTAGCATCTTTGTATTTTTGTTTAATCTCATCTATCATCTCATGAGACAACTCTTCTACTTCATGTTCAAACGGAAGGTGCAACTTCAATTTACTTGGACCATAAACTTTATGATGTACTCCGTAGTAATTAGCACCCGCACCTGAATAAGTTAGTTGTAAAATAGCTCTCGCTCCAGCGTCTTGCATAGCATCCGCCATCTTAGTAAGCCCTGGAATACAGCTATCATCATGTGCGCCGAAGCCAAACTCGAACAATTGTCCATCAACATCGACATAAGCCGCCCCTGTTACCTGTAATGGAGCTGACTTAGCTCGTCTTAACGCATAATCTAAGTCTTCTTTTGTAATAATTCCATCTTTTTGTAGAAGAATTAGTCGTCATCGGCGACAGCACAAACCTATTTTTCTAACTGCACACCATTTGCTAGTTTTATGGGAGTTAATAATTTTTCCACAAACTCACACCTCTTTTACACAATTTGCAAAACTAGCTTAAGATTAAATCTACTAATTCTTTAGCTTCTACATTACCGAAGTAGAATGCTAAATCAATACTTCCTAGAGCTTCTAGTAAGTCTTCTTCTTTTACTCTTACTCCGATAAGTTTTCTTCTACGTCACGTACGTTACCTTTTTCCGAAGAAGTCTCCGTAGATTTTCGCTTTCGTAATACGACCTTCTTCAACTTCTAAGCTGAAAATCAACTGTTCCGATCTCAAAGGTGAGCATCACGGTTGTAGTTATAACGTGGTGATTTTCCGTAGTTCCAATCCCAGTTACGGTATTTTTCATCTGCTAATTTTTCAATTGCAGCCCAGTCTTCATCAGTAAGTTCATATCTTTTCGCATCTTTGATGTCTTCGATTCCCATTAATCCACAGATGATTAAATTTTTGAATTCATCGATTGTTACGTTTTGGTATTCAGGTTTTAATAGTTCACGCATACCCATTACACGTGCTCTTACTGATTCAATACCTTTTTGATTCGATTTTTTACGGTTTTGGTGTTAAAGCATTAACCATCGCTTCATAGTTTACATCTAAAAGTAATGAATATCCTCCGTAGATTTTACCACGTACTAATGTCATCGCAGCTCCACTTACTTTTTTACCACGAGCAGTTAAATCATTACGTCCTCTTTGTTCAACTTCTGTAGCTCCTAAACTGTGAAGTACGTCTACTGCTGGTTGATAGAATTTTTTGTAGTTTCCGTATACATCAGTATCCCCTGGCATTAAGAAACATACGTTAACAGCACCATTATCAACGTACACAGCTCCACCACCTGTATCACGACGAACTAGGATAATATCTTTTTCTTTCATATATTCATGGTTTACTTCAGTTTCAGCATTTTGGAATAATCCGATTTCTACTTTTGGTTCACAGTAATACGGGAAGATTACTGTCTCATCAATGTCGATGTTATTAAGTACGTAAACTTGCATCGCCATTACTAGCGCTCCATCTGGTAAATATTTTCCATTTCTAATTGGTTCTATTAAATACATAATTTATTCTCCTTTATTTGTTAATAAATGTATTTTTAGCTAATATAATTTTATTTAAAGAGTAGTTTGTAACTTTTCACAGCAATTTTTCTTCAACAACTCTTCAACATCTAGTGTTAACTCTTTTACTATTCTGATTAAACCATAACACCCTTGGAAGCTATTCTTTTCAGGGAATTGGTATTTCTTCTGATTCATAGTAATCATCAACGCTTTTGATTTTTATCTAACTCTCTATAAAATGGATATTTTATAAACTGAGGTGTCGTAAATCCTACTCCCTATTTCGATAAACAATGTTTTCTTATCACGATTTTTCTAAAAATTCATTGTACTTATCTAGATGTTCGAAAAAGATTGGATCTTCTACCATTCCCTTTTTCAGCGTTACGTTTATTAACTTCAAGTGGCGCACCACATTCCGGACATAATGGAATAGACCTGTAGTCAACTTCCATATTTTTCTTGCTCAACAGCCAATCTACGCATTAAAGCTTCATCTTGGTACGTCTTTGCATGACAATGTTTACTGCACTGCATAAGCCCGTACTTCCCTTGAATATGGAAGACCTTATCCATATCGTAACCAGCAACATCGAAGGCATTATCCGCATTTGTCGTAATAATGTGATAATTTTTATCCTTTAGAATGTTTTTTTAAGGCTACGTAACTCGCTCCGACAGGTTGATCAAAGTAATTTAATAAGACAAAACGACTTTGAAATGCCCCAATATTCTTGTGAACTAGGAAAATCAAATAGACTCGCCTGTAACATATCTAAAAATTTATATTTTTCAACAAAGTCTTTGAAATTACTCGTAAATCTCTCTCTCATGTAGGTGAATCCATCCGCAGCTGACATTCCAGCTCCTATTCCTATGACTATCGCCTCAGCTTCTTCTATTAACTGCGCTAATTTTTTTCGGCATTGTTTTCTTTCTAACTCTATCGCCTTCCAAGTCATTAATTTTTCCCTCTTTTTCCATTAGCTCTTTTGCTAAAATCTCTATAATATTTTTCTTCTTTCTATAGTTGGTACTAAAAGGTATACATAAGTTCTTTCAACTCTAATTCTGTTGCTAAATCTCTAAGTTTTTCTACTACAACATCCTTTGTACCCCAAACTAAACGTGTTCTATTCTTTTCTACTTTTTCTTTATCAATTTCAGCAATTTCATACTCTTTTGCTGTATTTATACTAGGGAATCTATCAAATTCTGTAAATTCTTTCTTACCAAGAAGCCATACATCTAAACAACGTACCAAGTTTTTTGCCTCTTGCTCATCTTCCCCTATCGCAATAAACACGGCAACCACGTCTTGTGGCGTTTTTTGTTGTTCATGCATCTTAGTACGATAAGTTTGTAAACATCTTTTTGCTGTTTCTATATAGTCTACAGCTTGATTAAAGAATAGACCATAAACATAGTTTTGACCTAACTCTGCAGCTAGATTCGCACTTTTCTCACTAGTTGATAGTAGCCATATTGGACCAACCTTTGCTTCTGGTGGTTGTACTAATATTTCATTTCCCGTAAGAAGCTCCAGCAATTTCGTACAACTTTCATTGTATTCATCTCGTGTTATCGGTGCAGTATCCATCAGTTTTTGAACTACTTTAGTTCCAGGATTATTACCTATCCCTAGATTCACCCTATTTGGATACAAAGCACTAAGAAGTTTTATCCATTCGCTGATTTTATATGGTGTATAATGAGGAATCATTATTCCACCTGAACCTATTTGTATTTTTTCTGTATTTTGCAAAAGATGCAACATAAGTAGTTCTGGGCTACTGCTCGCAAGCGCTGGTACCTGATGATGTTCAGCCATCCAAAAACGACTATAGCCCAACTTTTCTGCTAAACGAGCTAGCTCCGTACTTTCTTCTATAGCCTCTAATGCAGTTTTCCCTTCATCTACAATAGCATAATCTAAAATACTAAGTTTCATAGTATTATCCTCTTATATTTTATCTTATTTTATATAACTTCAAATATCTATTTTTCTTCTTTTTAGTATTTTATTTCACACTCTTCAATTTATTTTTTTACCTTTTATATACTTAATAATCTGATATAATAAATTATAAGAAACCTTTTCTGAAATTACGAACTTATTATATCATATTTTTCAGTAAAAAGTACACATACCTAGCACCACTACTTTAAATTTTTATAAAAAATTATGGTAACTTAATCTACTGAATTTACCTTTAATTTACATAATTTTAGATAATCTCAGCAGTTTATTTTCTATATTATTTTTTTATTGTTGTATATTTTTTTGGTATAGTTGTATGTTATTTACATTACTTAAAGAGGTATTTTTATGGAATCAAAATTATTAACACCTGTTAAATTGGCTAATGGAATAGAACTTGAAAATCGCTTTGTCCTTTCTCCAATGACTACAAACTCATCTACCGCAGAAGGCTTCATTACAGAAGAAGATCTTCTTTACGCAAAAAGACGAAAAATACAGCACCCTTACAAATTACCGGTGCTGCCTATATAAATTTAGAAGGACAACTATTTGAATATGGTTTTAGCGTTCATGATGATGAATGTATTCCTGAGTTTTAACCAAAATGGCAAAAGCTATGCAGTCTGGTGGAGCAAAAGCTATCTTACAACTCACTCACGCCGGTCGTTTCGCTAATTACTATGTTACTACTAACAAACGTGCCGTCGGTCCAAGTTATATGAAATTAAACTCACCTGTAGAACACATCGTTCATCCTCTTTCTATAGAAGATATACAAAAAATAAAAGAAGATTATAAGCATGCTGCGAGCCGTGCTATCGCAGCTGGTTTTGATGGTATCGAAATATCTAGTGCACAACGTCTTTTACTACAAACATTCTTTTCTACCTTCTCGAACGAACGCCATGATGAATACGGAGTAGATACGTTAGAAAACCGTTCACGTTTCATCCTTGAAGTTTTTGAAGAAGTATACGAAGTAATAAAAAAAGAAGCTCCGGCAGATTTTATCTTCGGTTATCGTGCAACCCCTGAAGAAACTCGTGGTGAAGAAGTTGGTTATACTGTAGAAGAATTTAATCAACTTACAGACTGGTTATTAGAAAGAGTACCTCTATCATATATGGCAATAGCAAGTTGGGGGCAAAACATTTTTTTAAATACAGTACGCGCAGAAGGTCCACACCATGGACGTCTTATTAATGAGGTAGTCAATGAACATTTAAATGGAAGAATACCATTAATTGCATCAGGTGGTATCAATACTGTAGAAAAATGTGAAGCTGCAATACTACATGCTGATATGATTGGTTTATCTTCTCCATTTGTCGCAGAACCAGATTTCGTTGAAAAACTAAAAGCAAATCATATAGAAGATATAAATCTGGATGTCAGTGTTGAAGATATAGATCGTTTAGCTATCCCTAAAGCTGCGTTTAAAGATATCGTACTTATGATGGACTACGGACGTTCACTACCACAGCACATTAGGATGAATTTAGAAAATTAGAAGAAAATTATTAAATTATATAATTAGTAGAATTTCAAAAACCTCAGTTTTTAAAATTCTACTTTTTTAATATAGCTAAAAACATTTACAACCTTCTATATATTTTTCTTAAAAATTTACACATCTTATATTCTTCCAATCATATAATTAACCTTTAAATTACACTTTTCTAAATTATATATATTAACATTTCAAGTTTTACATAAATTTTTGTCACACAAATTTAACATTTATTTTTATTATATATAGATTACTTTATATAAGGTAATTTATTTATATTTTTATCATCCCTATATTATTCTAAGAATTACCCCTTGATAATACGTTTTCATAACATTTTACATATTTTTTTCATGTTATAATTTTTATATAATTATATTTTTAAGATAATCATTGAAATTATTCTTTATTATACACCTAAAAACTTACATAAGTCTCCAAATCCCTTTGTTTTTATACACCCTCCTTCTAGTATAATAGATATTATAAATACACTAATTGTCTCTATATGTACTATTAATTATATAAATTAAAACATTTCAGAAACAAAATCATTATTATTTTTTAAGAAAAAGAGGTTTAGTTTTATGACAACACAAAGAAAATATTCATTACGTAAATTTAAGGTTGGTGTAGCCTCTGTCCTTGTTGGATTAGGAGTTGCGACTACCGGAGCAGCTGTAGCACACGCTGCTGAAACAACAACACAACCTACAACAACACAACCTGCAACTGGAACTACTGAAACTCCTAAATCAGAAGTTACAAGTCCAGAAATTAAACAAGCTGAAGCTGACGCTAAAAAGCTGAAGAAAAAGTTGCTGAAGCCCAAGCAAAAGTAGACACAACTTCTCCTGCCGCTAACGAAGCAGCTACAAAACTTGAAACTGAGAAAAAGAAGCTGCTGACGCTGATGCTGCAAAAACTAAAAGCTGAAGAAGATAAAAAAACTGCAGATGATGAATTAGCCGCTGCTAAAGTTAAAGCTGCTGACGCTGACGCTAAAAGCTAAAGAAGAAGCTAAAAAGAAGAAGACGCTAAGAAAGAAGAAGCTGATTCTAAAAGATGCTCTAAAGAATCTTTTAACTAACCTTGAAAAAGAAATAGACACTGATTCTAAAATTACAAACAAAGAAGAAGCTAAAAAGTACTAGGTAAAGAAGATTTATTAGCATCAGTAGAAGCTGGTGATTTAAAAGCTGGTGATGTTCTTAAAGAATTGGCAGATGATAACGAAAAAGCTGAAGCTAATAAAGAAACTGAGAAAAATTAAGAAATAAAGACCAAGCTGCTACTGCTGATGCTGGTGCAACTCAAGCTAACCCTTCAACTAAAGATCGACTTCCAAAAGATATTAAAGCTGGAATCGAAAAAGCTGAAAAAAGCCGATGCTGCTCGTCCTGCATCAGAAAAACTTCAAGATAAAGCTGATGATTTAGGGGAAGAAATCGACGCTCTTAAAAAGATACTGAAGCTTTAAAAGCTGAAGAAGATAAAAAGCTGAAGCTCTTAAAAACAAGAAGATACATTAAAAAGAAGCTAAAGAAGCATTAAAATCGAGCTCAAGAAAACGGTTCTTCTAGTGATATCGTTACTTTATTAGATAAAGCTGTAAAAGACATCGAAAAAGCTAAAGATGCTGCACAAGATGCATTTGATAAAGCTGCTTCAGATACTAAACTTTATGCTGACGAACTTAACAAACTTACTGACGAGTACAATAAAACTCTAAATGAAGTAAAAGCTGCTAAAGAAGAAGAAGCTAAAAACCCACCTAAAAAGAAGAACCAACACCTGAAGCTCCAAAAGGAAAAACAGAAGCTGATAAAGCTGCTGAAGCAAAAAGCTGAAGCTGACAAAAAGTTGCTGAATTAGAGAGAAAAAGCTGCTGAAGCTGACAAAAAAGTTGAAGAAGCTACAGCTAAAGCTAAAAAAGAAGCTGACGATGTAACAGCTGCTCAAACTAAAAAAGATGAAGCTGATAAAGCTAAAGCTGATGCAGAAACTGAATTAGCTAAAGCTAAAGAAGAAGCTGAAAAAGCTAAAGCTAAAGTCGAAGAACTTAAAAAGATGAAGCTGATACTAGAACTAAACTTAAAGAAGCTTTAGAACAACTTGAAGAAGATGCAATCGCAGAAATCAATAAAAATGCAAGTATCACAGACAAAGACAAAGCAATTGCTGATAAGAAAGCTGAAATTGGTAAAAGAAGCTATCTTAGACGCTGTTGAAAAAGGTGATTTAACTGCTAATGATATTCTTAAAGAATTAGAAAACGACTATAACACTAGAAATAAAGCACCTGAAAAAGTTGAAAAAACTAAAAATTTAGATGCTGAAGAACAGAAAAACTTGATGAAGCTGCTAAAAAGAAGCTTCTAAACCAATCGTTAAAAAAACTTACAGATATAGCTGATGATTTAGCTGAAAAATCGAAAAAAATTAACTAAAGTAGCTGACAAAGACAAAGCTGATGCTACTGAAAAAGCTAAAGCAGTAGAAGAAAAAAACTGCTGCATTAAATAAACAAAAGAAACTTTAGAAAAAGCTAAAACTGCACTTGAAACAGCTAAGAAAAATAATGCTGATCAGAACTATCCAAGATGGATTACAAGATGCTGTAACTAAACTAGAAGCAGCTGTTGCTTCTGCTAAAACTGAAGCTGATAAAGCTCAAGCTAAATTTGACGAAGTTAACGAAGTAGTAAAAATCTTATAAATCTGCAATCGATGAGCTAACTGACGATTACAACGCAACTTTAGGTTATATCGAAAACTTAAAAGAAGTTCCTAAAGGTGAAGAATCAAAAGACTTCAGTGGCGGAGTAAATCCTAGCGATGCTCCTTCTGATGATGCTAAACAACCTGACGAAGTTCCTACAGCTCCTAATGCTCCTGATTTCAACGGTGGGGTTAACCCTAGTGACTCTCCTTCTGGAAATAATGGATCGATTTCAATGGTGGAGTAAATGATGCAACTCCTCCAACTGCAGCTAACGCTACTGAGTTTACTGGTGGAGTTAATGCTGCCGATGCTCCTGTAGCTGAAGTTGCTCCTGAATTCACTGGTGGAGCGAATTATGTTGAAGCTGCCGTTAATGAAGTTCCTGAATACACTGGTGGTGTGAATGATACAACACCTCCTACTGTTCCTAACACTCCTGCCGAGAAGCTCCAAAACCAACAAATCCTGAAGCTTCAAACGGTGACGCTCTTGTACAACCGGAACTTCCTGAGTTCAAAAGGTGGTGTAAACGCCGTTGCTCCTGCTATTAATGAAATTCATGATTTCGGTGCTAACAATCCGAAATCAAAAATCTTAAAAGAATTAGAACAAATTCAAAAAGATATTGATTCTGGAAACAAAGATCCTAAAATTACTTGAAAGACGCAAAGATTTACTTGAAGCTTTTGATACGTTATACGAAAAACTTACCAGCTATCAATGAAGTACCAGCGTTTGACTTATCTAAACTTTGAAAATTCTCATCCAAAAGTTGAAGCTAAAAATAAAAATCATTACCAAATACTGGTGTTAATTCATCTAGCACTACTGCATTAGGGATTAAGTCTAATCGCTTTTAGTTGGTCTTGCTGTAAGACGTAAACTTTCTAAATAGTCAATTAGTGTATAAAAACTTTAAAAGGTATGGACTTCCATACTCTTTTCCTTTTATTAAAAATAAATAATAATAGCGTAACAGTTTAACCTGCTACGCTATTTAAAATTAGTTTCTATATTAAATCTTTCATCACCTAATTTTTCTTATTTCTTACAAGTCTAGCTACAAAGCTAGCTAATAACAACATTAACATTCCTAAAATTGTAGTTTCTGTTTTGCGTTATCCCTGTATTTGGTAACTTAGCATTTTTCTTTTTATGAACTTCTGGAGTTGGTTTAACTCACCTTTTGTGCACCCTCTGGTGTTTTTGGTTTTGTCTTTGGTTTCTCTGGAACTTTTGGTATTTCATCCTTCGGTGGTTTAACTACATCTATACACTACTTTCGTATCAACATCAAGCTCTTTTTGAGTGACACTTTTTACTGTTGGGGTATATCCTTTTAACTCAGGTACTGGTGTTTCTAATGCTTTTTGTTGGATCTTTTAAGTCATTTAGATAGTCTGGTGTTTCTACACCCTCTATTAAATTACCTTTTTCATCTACCGGTATTATTTTTCCTAGGTGTTTATACGTTACTGTGTCTGTTACTTCTGGTTTTTCTGGTGTAACTTCTTTTTCCGCCTGCTTGTTTTTATCTGCAAAATATTTCTCCCACTACTGGAACATCTACACTACTATATGCATGTGATTTTTCTTTCCATGTAGTTTCTTTTGTTTTCATCATTATATTCCCTAAAAATTTGTAACCATCTTGGACATTTGTTTTTGGTGCTTTAGCTTCCGCTCCTACAAATTCCACTACTTGTTTTGTTGCTTTTTCTACACCGTTTATATATTTTTCTACATCAAAAACAAGGTTGTGCCCTGGGAGCAAATTTATCAGCACCCATATTTATATTGGGATCTACAGCTAGCTTCCATCAACTTCTTGAAGTTTAACTCTTATACCTACTTCTCCTGATACGTAAAGGTTGTTCCAGATACTTATGAACTACTATTTCTCTAGTTTCTACTCTATCTAAACCTTTATTTACAAACCTATACCCTTTTGGTAAATCTGGTAATGTTGTTAATCCAGCCCTTGTAGGATCGTTATTATCATTTTCGTAGATTTTTTCTACGACTATTTTCTTTAGTTTTTACATCACGGTATTTTTATTTCACCTAATTCTACTAAATCTATATCAACTTCTTTTTCCACTTCATCTGGTGTAGCAGCAGCTTTTGGGAGCTTCTTTCTCTAATGCAAAGTACCCTGGAGTTACCGGTGTTGGAACTCTTGAAAGATCTCCTTTATCTACAACCTCATTATTTTTATCTACTACTTTATCAACACCGCCTGGATTTCCTCCCTCAGGTACGTCTGATACTATTGGTGGTACACTTTCATTATTTGCATATACTCTATCATCTGAGTTTGTACCAGCTAAAATAAATAAACCTATTATAACTGATACAACACCTACACTATACTTTCTTATTGAAAATTTATTATTTTTTTCTTCATTACTTTCCCTCCTATTAATTACATCTATCGTGTAACTACTTTCATAATTTTAGTATACACCTAGCGAAAATAATTGTCAATTTAATAATAATTAATAAAAGTTCACTTTTACAATCTTTCATTTATTTAATCAAATAATTCTTCTTTAAGTTTACTCATAATATTTATGTTAACAAAAATTTCATATTAAAAATATCAAAGATTTAATATATCTCTTATTATCAAAAACAATAAAAAAATCAGACTCTTCATAAGTAATGTAATTCTATTTTACATTTTCTTACTCTAAGTCTGATTTTTATTATTAATTCTTGTTAATCTTTTTCACCTTAGTTTGTACTACGTTTAACGGTACCGCTTCTTTCGTTATAACACTAGTGTCTAATCCGAACCATTTTTCTGGAGTTACCGTTATTTTTTTCAGTTTTAATCTTAGTCCCATAATAAAGTTATCGAATGATGATAAGCCATTACTATTACCTAGTACCTCTTCTATCAATACGAATCTAAAGTCTCCGACCGTCTCAGCTTTTTCCTCTTAAGTTATACTTAGTAGGTTGCAGTTCTAATTCTTTTATTCATTAATAAATCATCTATTACTTGATGCATAAAACATATTTACCCTTTGGTGTTCTCTAAATCCTAAGTTAAAGGTAATCTTAAGTATTTTCTTATCACTAAATTTAGTAACTTTATACTCTCGTTTATAAGGTTTATCTATAACGTTTATATGTACGAAAAAGTAGACATTCGCCCTTTTCGGTTGTTTGTTTAATATAGAATACAATACTGCATAATCTACATCTTCTTCTTTTTCGCACCTGTTAAATATACTAAGTTTGTAGCATATTTTCGGTACACTTTTATCCATACTTAACTGAAGTAATTGTTTTGTATAATTTTTCACAGTTAAATATTGACTTTTCTCTCTTTTATCTCTGTTCCTCTATACCAGATAAACATTATTGTAAATATTAGTAACGCTATGAATACCGTAATGTATCCACCATTTACAAAATTTTTAAAACTATTTGCGTATAGGAAGAATAATTCTTCTATTCCGAAAAAAATATTAAAAAGATTGCAGCAAAGATTTTTACTTTTTACTTTTATACAAGTAAATACTTAATAATAATGTAGTTACAAACATTGTTATACTAATACTTAAACCATACGCCGCTTCCATATTACTACTTGTTCTAAAGAATATTACTACACAGCTACTGCAGATAAAAAGAGTATTATATTAACCGCAGATACATAAACCTGTCCTTTTAATTCTGTCGGATATTTTTATTATTAATTTTGGGAATAGGTTTAATTTTATCGCCTCTGAAATTAATGTGAAAGATCCTGTTATTAAACTTTGACTCGCTATTATTGCAGCTAATGTCGCTAGTATCACTTGAAATACTACAAAACTTTCTGGAACTATCGCAAAGAATGGATCCGAGTTGTAGTTTGTCGATAATAAATATGCTGCTTGACCAAAAATAATTCGCAAGTAAGCATACTTTAACCGCAAAACAAGCCATTCTTACATTCGGTCTGCCACAATGACCTAAGTCTACATATAAATCTTCTGCACCTGATACACATAAAAATACCGCCCCTAATAAAACGAATACTCCTGGATAGGTAATTAATAGATTAAGTGCATATTTTTGGATTTATAGCTTTTAATATTTCTGGTCTAGTACCTATTGATTTTTACTCCCCAGAAAAATAAAGATAAAAACCATAAACTCATTATGGGACCAAATAGCGATCCTATCTTTTTCGTTCCAAATCTTTGAAATGAAAAAGATAAAGATAAAAAAATTATCAACACTAAAATTATTACATCATTTGTGTTTATAGCTGGAATTATATCGTGTAATCCTTCTACTGCTGATGTTACTGTAATTGCTGGTGTTATTATCCCATCCGCAGAAGTGTAGCTCCTCCTATCATCGCTAAGAGAACCACACCTCGTTTAGTTTTATTTTTTTATTAAAGCAAATAATGAGAAAAACCCCACCTTCACCGTGGTTATCAGCTTTTAATGCTATCATCACATATTTGGTCGTTGTTTTGTAAGGTCATTACCCAAAATATCAAACTCACGAATCTAATACAGATTTTCACTCATCATAGCATCACTACTACGGACGAATGATTTCATAACATAAAGTACCGAGGTTCCTATATCTCAAATATTATTCCAATAGTTATTATTACACCAAGAAAAGTCAATCTTGATTTATCCATTTTTATACCCTCTTATAAAATAATTGAAATTATATCACTCTATAAAATCAGTAATATAATTCTCATATATTATTATATGCCTCTTATGGAGAATGTCAATAGTAAGTATATTGTGTTTTTATTATATAATTTATTTCAATAACATACCGAAATTATAAGAAAAATCCCCATATTCCTATTTTCATAAATATAACACCTTAAATTATTCTATTAAAATACCGTGTTTTTTTCTATCTTATACAAAACCTTTAAAAATACCTTTTAAATTAATTTTTGAAAACTTTTACTTTTCTACTTTTACAAACCTATTTAAAAAGTGTTAAAATTAAGTTAACAAAAATTTTAACACATTAAATTTAAAACAAACAAATTTTTATAAAAAGGGGTGTTATTATGTTAATAAAAAGTAAAAAAAGTTTGGTCTAGCGGCCAATTTCTTCCTCTAATTTTAGAAGTTGAAGATAAAAATAACAGCAGTTTACGACTACGATGCATTTGAAGAAGTAGATTACGATTTTTGGAACTAACCGTGTTTTACCTGGATTTATAGATGTCCATACTCATGGTGCTTATGGTTACGACACTAATGATGTTAACGAAGAGGGACTTCGTAACTGGACAAAAATATCGTTTCTGAAGGTGTAACATCATTTTTACCTACAACAATAACTCAAACAGAAGAAGTACTTCTTAAAGCAGTTGCGAATGTAGCAAAAGTTTACGATGAAGGTTATGAAGGAGCTGAAATTTTGGAATTCACTTTGAAGGGCCATATCTTGATGAAGAAAGACGTGGTGCTCAACCGTTAAGTTGTATCCAAACACCTAGTGTTGAACAATTTAAAAATTCAAGCAGCTAGTAATAACTTAATTAGACTTATTACTATCGCTTGTGAGAAAGATGTAGATTACGAACTTACTAAATACTTAGTAAGTCAAGGTATTAGAGTAAGTTTAGGTCACTCAGCTTGTAATTATAAAGAGAGTTACTTAGCTTTTGCGAACGGTGCAACTTCTCAAACTCACGTTTACAATGGTATGGTTGGTTTCCATCACCGTGATGGTGGTCAAGTAGGCTTTGCTCTACGCGCTCGCGATGCATATGGAGAGATTATTTGCGACGGTATTCACTCTACCACAGATGCACTTAACACATACTTCACAGCAAAAGGGCGCGATCATGGAATTATGATTACAGACTCACTTTGTGCAAAAGGTTGTGGTCGTGGTTCTTACATCTTCGGTGGAGAAAATATGGAAATATATGAAGACGGTAGTGCTCACCGTGATGATGGTCGTCTGGCAGGTTCTACTCTTAGAGTTATCGATGGATTACGTGTTCTAATAGAAGATGCTTTAGTTCCTGTTGATGCAGCAATTAACTCTTGCACAAAAAATCCTGCAGAAATGTTAGGTTTTGCTGATCGTAAGGGTAAACTTAAAGTAGGTTACGACGCTGACCTTGTTGTTATTAGTCCTAACTATGAAGTACTGACAACATTTGCACGTGGTAAAGAAGTATAAAAAAAGAAGATTAATTTATAAGGAGTCATTATATGAAATATTTAGTTTTTAATTCTAAAAAGAAGCTTCACAAGAAGCATATAAAATTATTAAAAGTTTAATAGATGAAAAATTCAACATTAGGGCTTGCGACTGGATCGACTCCAACAGATTTATACGAAGAGATGATCGCTGACTATAAAAGCTGGCAACTTCAGCTATAAAAAAATATTAAATCTTATAACTTAGATGAGTATGTTGGAATTAGCTATGATCGCCTGAAAGTTATCATAAATTCATGGACACTAATTTATTCGATCATGTTGATATAAATAAAGAAAAATACACACGTTCCTGATGCTGGTGCTGAAGACTTAGAAAAAGCTCTTAAATCATATCAAGAAGAGCTAAATAACACACAAATCGATGTCCAAATCCTTGGTGTTGGATCTCAATGGACACATTGGTTTTAATGAACCCGGAACTTCATTTGAAGCTGGAGTGCACGTTGTTGATTTAAAACAGAAACAATCGAAGCAAACTCTAGATTCTTTAATAACGATATTAACCTAGTACCAAAACAAGCTGTAACAATGGGAATTAAAGATATTATGCGCGCAAAACATATTATCTTATTAGCATTTGGAAAAAGCAAAACAACAAGCGATAAAAGTTTAATAGAAGGTGAAGAAATAACTGAAAATATTCCTTGTACTGTTCTAAAAAAATCACCCAAGTGTTTATGTACTAGTAGATAAAGAAGCAGATTTTAAATAATTAATAAAGTGGGAGTGACTCTCGACTATTCCTTCATACTAAGTCGAATCCTCCCACTAAAATAAATACATTGATGTAGCGTTTGATTTTTAAATTTTAAAATAGGGAGGTACAAATAATGAGTACCTAACTAAAATGGACAAATATAGCTACCGTAGCAGCTCAAAAAGGCTACGAAAAATAATATAGGTACAGCAGGATTAGTTAAAGGAGTTATCGGAAATAAATTAATTTTCGGTGGCGGTGCTAACTTTCAGGTGGACTTCCTGTAGATGGAGGAGTCAAAGTAAATCATAAAGATTTATACCTATATGAGGAAACATCTGACGGAGTAACATTATTAGATCAAATTCAATTTGACTATCCTTTAGCATATGGGCCAAGTGCAGTATATAATGATACTTTATACTATATTGCAAATAAAACTGAAACATCATCAGAAATTTTATCATTCACAGTTGTTGATAATAAATTAAAAGTTGAAGTAGTAGAAACTCTTCCACTTACTGTAGAAAATGTTATCGCTAAAGTTCATGACAATAAACTATACTTCGGTATCGGATCCCATTAACGGATCAATAACAATGAACTATATGCATATGACTTTAGCAACTAAGAAATTTGAAGTATTTTCAGAATTTCCTGGAAAATTACGTAATCAAGCAATAAGCTATGTTTACAATAATGAACTTTATGTATATGGTGGTGGTGCTAGTGAAACTTATAACGATGGATATAAAAGTAAACTTTGAAACAAAAGAATGGACTCAACTAGCTGATATAGTTATCGATAACGAAGAAGTATCTCTTCTTGGAGCTGATTGGGCACCATTAAATGACCATGAACTTCTAGTAATAGGTGGATTCAATAAAGATGTTTGGAAAGATGCTGTATTCAATTTAACAACATTACAAGGTGAAGATCACGCAAAATATCGTGATGCATACTTCAGACGTCCTGTAAGTGACTACAGATGGAATAAAAAGAATTAGTATACAACTTGAAAGAAAAATCACTGGCACAAATTAGGAGAAATTCCTTTTGAAGCACCTTTGTGGCCATGCTTTATTAGCTACAGAAACTAATATTTATTCAATCATGGGTGAGATTAAACCAGCAGAAAGAAAAACCATATATTCATAGAACTAAGAAATAATAAAAAGAACTACTTAGCAAATAAATGTTAAGTAGTTCTTTGTTCTAATAATATATGAAATTGTAGTATCTAAAAATACATTTCTTTATTAGTAGAATTTATGTATAAAAAGAACCTTCCAAGAGGAAGGTCTCACTGTTGCCTGGCAACGTTCTAGTCTCACAGGGGCGTAAGCCCAACTCATTCGACGCTAAAGAGCTTAACTTCTGTGTTCGGTATGGGTACAGGTGTGTCCTCTTCGCTATCGCCACCAGACGAAAACTTCATATACATATTATATCATCTTTTTCTCTTTTTGTCAACAGTTACTTTATAAAGAACTTTCACTTGATTAAGTCCTCGACCTATTAGTATTAGTCAGCTGAACACGTTACCGTGCTTACACTCCTAACCTATTCTCCTTGTCGTCTTCAAAGGGGTCTTAATATCCGTGGGAAATCTCATCTCGAGGGGGGCTTCATGCTTAGATGCTTTCAGCTCTTATCCCTTCCGTATTTAGCTACCCAGCTATGCCACTGGCGTGACAACTGGTACACCATTGATACGTCCATCCCGGTCCTCTCGTACTAAGGGACAGCTCCTCTCAAATTTCCCTACGCCCACGACGGATAGGGACCGAACTGTCTCACGACGTTCTGAACCCAGCTCGCGTACCGCTTTAATGGGCGAACAGCCCAACCCTTGGGACCGACTACAGCCCCAGGATGCGATGAGCCGACATCGAGGTGCCAAACCTCCCCGTCGATGTGGACTCTTGGGGGAGATAAGCCTGTTATCCCCAGGGTAGCTTTTATCCGTTGAGCGATGGCCCTTCCATGCGGAACCACCGGATCACTAAGTCCTGCTTTCGCACCTGCTCGACTTGTAAGTCTCACAGTCAAGCTCCCTTGTGCCTTTACACTCTGCAAATGATTTCCAACCATTCTGAGGGAACCTTTGAACGCCTCCGTTACTCTTTTGGGAGGCGACCGCCTGATCAAACTGCCCACCTGACACTGTCTCCCGGTCTTCTACGCCGAGGGTTAGAATTTCAATACAGCAAGGGTAGTATCCCAACAACGCCTCCTCATACACTGGCGTGCATGATTCCTAGGCTCCTACCTATCCTGTACATACTGCATCAAAATTCAATATCAAGCTACAGTAAAGCTCCATGGGGTCTTTCCGTCCTGTCGCGGGTAACCTGCATCTTCACAGGTACTATGATTTCACCGAGTCCATCGTTGAGACAGTGCCCAAATCGTTACGCCTTTCGTGCGGGTCGGAACTTACCCGACAAGGAATTTCGCTACCTTAGGACCGTTATAGTTACGGCCGCCGTTTACTGGGGCTTCAATTCATACCTTCGGATTTCTCCTAAGCACTCCTCTTAACCTTCCAGCACCGGGCAGGCGTCAGCCCCTATACTTCACCTTGCGGTTTTGCAGAGACCTGTGTTTTTGTTAAACAGTCGCTTGGGCCTATTCACTGCGGCCTACTCTCGTAGGCACCCTTCTCCCAGTTACGGGGGTCATTTGCCGAGTTCCTAACGATGGTTCTCTCGCTCACCCTAGAATTCTCTTCCCAACTACCTGTGTCGGTTTGCGGTACGGGCACCTCTTATCTCGATAGCGGCTTTTCTTGAGAGTTTGGCTTCATTGACTTCGCTACTTTTATTTCGCTCCCCATCACACTTCAGTCTTACGAGCAGCGGATTTGCCTACTACTCAACCTTTGTGCTAGACGTCCCTATTCCATCAGGACGATCAATTAACCTCCTCTGTCCCCACTTCTCTCAATCGATATTTGGTGGTACAGGAATTTCTACCTGTTGTCCATCGGCTTCACCATTCGGCTTCACCTTAGGTCCCTGACTTACCCAGAGCGGACGAGCCTTCCTCTGGAAACCTTAGTCATTCGGTGGATAGGATTCTCACCTATCTTTCGCTACTCACACCGGCATTCTCACTTCTAACCTCTCCACCTCGCCTTACAGCTCAGCTTCTATGATGTTAGAACGCTCTCCTACCATATAACATTAGTTATATCCGCAGCTTCGGTTGTATGTTTAGCCCCGGTACATTTTTCGGCGCGATGTCACTCGACCAGTGAGCTATTACGCACTCTTTAAATGGTGGCTGCTTCTAAGCCAACATCCTGGTTGTCTGTGCATCATCACATCCTTTTCCACTTAACATACAATTTGGGACCTTAGCTGGCGGTCTGGGCTGTTTCCCTTTCGACTACGAACCTTATCACCCGCAGTCTGACTCCCGTTGATATTTATCTGGCATTCGGAGTTTGTCTGAATTCGGTAACCCGGGATGGGCCCCTAGTCCAAACAGTGCTCTACCTCCAGTAAACTCACAACGAGGCTAGCCCTAAAGCTATTTCGGAGAGAACCAGCTATTTCCAAGTTCGATTGGAATTTCTCCGCTACCCACAGCTCATCCAAACACTTTTTCAACGTGTCCTGGTTCGGTCCTCCATTCAGTGTTACCTAAACTTCAACCTGGCCATGGGTGAATCACTTGGTTTCGGGTCTACTCCATCATACTATTTCGCCCTATTAAGACTCGCTTTCGCTTCGGCTCCATGTCTTCCACTTAACCTCGCATGATAAAGTAACTCGCCGGTTCATTCTACAAAAGGCACGCCATCACCCTCAAGGGGCTCTGACTACTTGTAAGCACACGGTTTCAGGTTCTCTTTCACTCCCCTCCCGGGGTTCTTTTCACCTTTCCCTCACGGTACTGGTTCACTATCGGTCACTAGGTAGTATTTAGCCTTACCAGATGGTCCTGGTAGATTCCGACGGAATTCCTCGTGTTCCGCCGTACTCAGGTGCTCTCTCTCGCCAACTTAGCATTTCGTATACAGGACTTTTACCTTCTACGGTCTAACTTTCCAGCTAGTTCTACTATACTTTCATCATACGCTTTTGTTGAGAGTCCTACAACCCCAATATGCAAGCACATTGGTTTGGGCTCTTTCCCTTTTCGCTCGCCGCTACTCAGAAATCGATTTTTTTCTTTCT